>Ga0126305_10000005_pt1 | contig 112952 bp, 84 predicted proteins | sample Plot26_FD_92536 | JGI IMG/M metagenome (GOLD analysis project Ga0126305, IMG submission 92536) | Serpentine soil microbial communities from UC McLaughlin Reserve, CA, USA - Plot26 | ecosystem: Environmental > Terrestrial > Soil > Grasslands | place: USA: UC McLaughlin Reserve, Lake County... | reverse complement strand
TGTCCAGGTTCTCCCCTCGGGGCTGGTGAACACGTTGCCGCTGTCGCCTACACTCACGAAGAGCCCATTACCATGCGTCAAGCCATTCGACCAGACCGTTGTCAGTACCGACTCCCAGGGGCTACAAGACCTTCCCGAATCAGCAAAAGCACTTGAAGGTAGGTAGAGCAGTGATGACAAAGGAAGCAACATTAAAAGTAGAGGGCGTATGCGTTGACAGCGAAAAATATAAATCATAACCAATCCCTCTTTAAATAAGAGCCAGCTAGTTCATGCCTGTAGGAAGGCTGTCCAGGATACAGATCCTGATCATAGACCCCCAAAGATGGCATCCACCTAGATATTGCCGATCTTGTTGACTTACGGAACAATGATATCACTGGTGGCTGTGATCACCAAGGGAGTCCGCACCACCCCACTTGGGGCCTGAGGCGCAAAGGGCTGGACTCAGTGTCCGAGGTGCTGTCGTTCGTCCGTACCCTGAAGTCGCCGCCCTGTGCTTCGAGGTGTTCTCGCTCGTCTACTTGGTGGTCGGCTTATTCCTATCTTGTGGAGACGGTCCGAGAGTGACCAACGCTTCGCGTTAGGTGCCTGGTACGCTGGAAGCCTGAGCTCTATAGGGATTCAGGAGCATCGTGAGGTCCCGAGCACTTCAGCCACGCCCCCGCCGCCCCACCACCACCCGCACCCCCGCCCGCGGCCGCAGCGTGATCCGCGGGTGCGGCTCCACGCGCTGCCCGGGCACCAGCCGCATCTTCCACCGGCGCCCGATCGTCGCCAGCAGGAGCACGCCTTCCATCCACGCGAAGCCCATGCCGATGCAGAGCCTCGGGCCGCCGCCGAAGGGGAAGTAAGCGAGCTTGGGGAGCTTGGATTCGAAGTCCGGCGTCCAGCGCTCGGGGCGGAAGGCGAGGGGGTCCTCGAAGAAGCGGGGGTCGCGGTGGGCGATCCATTGCGACATGAGGACACCGGAGCCCGCGGGTACGGGGTAGCCGCCGATCGTCACCGGCTCGATGGAACGCCTGGAGACGGCCCAGGCCGGCGGGTAGAGGCGCATCGACTCGGCCAGGACCTGGCGGGTGTAGGGGAGGGAGGGGAGGTCCCGGGCTCCCGGCAGGCGGTCCCCCAGGGCGGCGTCGACCTCGGCGTGGAAGCGCGCCTCGGCCTCCGGGTGGCTGGCCAGGAGGTACCAGGACCAGGCCAGAGCGTTCGCCGTGGTCTCGTGGCCGGCGAGGAAGAGGGTGAGCACCTCGTCGCGCACCTGCTTGTCGTCCATGGCGCCGCCGCCTTCCTCGTCGCGGGCGGCCAGGAGCAGGGAGAGGAGGTCCTCGCCGCCGCCGGTGCGGCGCCTTTCGGCGATCATCCGGTAGACCAGGGCGTCCAGGGTCTCCCGCCCTTTCTGGGCCCTTCGGACCGAAGGGAAGGGGAGCTTCCGGAGCAGGCCGGCCCAGGGCACGGCGACCAGGGTGAAGGCGGCGACCAGGGCGTCGAGCGCCCGGCCCACCTCGCGCGCCGACTCGTCCTCGACGTCGACGCTGAACAGGCTCCGCGCCACGATCCGCAGGGTCAGGCGCATCATCTCCCGCGCCACGTCCAGGGTCTCGCCGTCTTGCCAGCGCGCCGCCGCGGCGGCGGCATCGACGGCCATGGCGTCCGCGTAGGCTTCGATCCGCCGGCGGTGGAACGCCGGCTGGATCAGCCGCCGCTGGTGCCGGTGGAAGTCGCCCTCGCTGGTCAGCAGCCCCTGGCCGAAGACGTCGCGCGCCTGGTCGAGCACCCGGCCCTTGATGAAGCTCGCGTCTTTCGTGACCAGGACCTCGTGGATGAGGTCGGGATGGTTGACGAAGACCAGCCGGTAGGGGCCCACCCGCAGATGGGCGAGGTCGCCGTAGCGGGCGGCGATCCGCTCCAGGTAGGACAGCGGATCCCGGCGCAGGGCCAGGACCGTCGACCAGGGGCGGCTCTCGCCGGGAGGCATTCCGGGGCTCATGAGCGGTGCCGGTCCACCCACCAGGCCCAGGGGGCGATGAGCCAGAGGACGAGCGCCGACCCGGCGAGCGTGCGCTCGTCCGGCGGGGGAGGCCCGAAGACGGCCGCGAGCCAGAAGACGGGCAGGATCGCGAGCAGAATCCACAACCCCCAGCGGCCGGCCGCGTCGCGCGCCGTCGTGGCCCGCACGTAAAGGAAGGCCCCGAGGCCGTAGAGGACCGCCTCGAGCGCGATGGCGACGGCCGGGACGTTCCACAGTCCCAGCCCGACGTAGGGGCCGCGAGGCAGGATCGGCAGGTCGGGGCGGTGGGTCAGGAAGTCGAGCAGCCAGTGGCTGAAGACGCCGGCGCCCAGCAGGAGCGCGCCGCGGCGCCGCTCGCGCGGTCCCGCTCCGCCGCGCCCCAGGATCAGATAGCCGATGGCGAAGACGACGGACCAGGCGAGCGCGCCGGCCAGGCTGTGGGAGATCGGGTAGTCGTAGAAATCGAGAGGGGTGAGCCTGGTGATGCCGGGCGCGATCCGGACGTGCTCCCAGCCGAGCAGCAGGAAGATCGGCCACAGCAGGTCCAGGAACTGGACGGCGAGGAACCAGGTGCCGAGCGAGATCCGCGGAGCCGTCGTCTTCGCCCTGCCTGCCAGGCCGACCGCGTAGTGGCCCACGAACATGGGGAACCTCCTCCCGGAAAGACCCGATCCTATCTCTTCAAGCGCTGGTCCGGGCGATCACGATTTCAGGCGTAATGCTTGGGTGATTGATCAGCTTTCATAATCGATCGAATCCAAGAATTTTTCGGCTCGCTTTGGACGGCTCCCAACACCATACCCAGTAGGAGCAGTTGTTCAGCGTGGGTGGCAGGTTCAGAGCGGTTGTGCCGTACCTGTGGATTCGGGACCGGAGCTTCGCGATAAAAGCCCTGGAGTGGGGCTTTTGGCGATCCTCGGCGACGGTCCCTCTGTCCGCTTGAAGGAGGATTGGAGAATGAAGAGTAAGTGGATCAAGAGGTTCATTGTTTCTGACGGACTCGTGATGGCCCTTCTCGTAGCTCCCGTAGTGTTCGCCATCACCGCCGTGGAGGCCCCCGCCGGCTTCGATGACCTGACGAACGGCTTCACGACGCAGACGCAGTTCGACCTCGACCGGGAAGTTTTCGAGGAGTTCGAGGGGATCGACGACGGCCTGGGTCCGGTCTACAACGCCCAGGCTTGCCGCGAGTGCCACCAGAACCCCGTGACCGGCGGTCCGAGCCAGATCACCGAGCTGCGGGCCGGCCGGCTGGACGGCTTCGGGACGTTCACCAACCCGCCCGGCGGCTCGCTGATCAACGACCGCGCGATCGATGCCGCGATCCAGGAGCGCCTCACCACGGCGGAGAACGTGGTGGCCAACCGCTCCTCGCTCAACCTTCTGGGCGACGGTTTCGTCGAGGCGATCCCGGACAGCGAGTTCACCCGTATCCGGAATGCCCAGCCGACCTCGATGAAGGGCCAGATCATCAACGTGCCGGTCCTCGAGTCCCCGGGCACCACGCGGATCGGCCGGTTCGGCTGGAAGAACCAGCAGGCCAGCCTGCTCTCCTTCTCGGCCGACGCCTATCTGAACGAGATGGGCATCACCAGCCCGCTCCAGCCCACGGAGAACACCAGCATGGGCGCCTCGGTCGCGGCGTTCGACACCGTGCCCGATCCTGAGGAAGCGCCCACGGCGACGGAGCCCTTCGGCCCCGACGTCGAGATCTTCGCCCGGTTCATGCGCGCCACCAAGGCTCCGCCGCGCGACACGGCCCTGGCGGCGACCGCCGCTGCCCAGTCCGGCGCCACGCTCTTCGTCCAGATCGGCTGCGCCAACTGCCACACCCCGACGATCACGACCGCCCCGGCGGGGACCGTGTTCAACGGCGGCAAGTTCACGGTCACCGCGGCGCTCGGCGACAAGATCATCCACCCCTACAGCGACTTCATGCTGCACGACGTAGGGACGGGCGACGGCATCGTTCAGAACGGCGGCTCGGCGACCCGCAACAAGCTGCGGACTCCGCCCCTGTGGGGCCTGCGCACCAAGTCCCGGCTCATGCATGACCTGTTCAACACCACCCGCTTCAACACCATCCTGCGTCACACCAATGAGGCGGAGCCGGTCATCCAGAATTTCATCAACCTGAGCACGACCAACCAGAACAACCTGCTCACTTTCCTGAATTCGCTGTAATAGTTTTTCCGGACCGGCTGGGCGCTTTTGCCCGGCCGGTCTTTCTCGCTCCGCCGGCTTTCCCCGTTCTCGACTCCCCCGATTCTTGACATCCTCCGCGAGGCGCGCCAAGGTTGAGCCTTGCCAAGCCCTGAGCGCCGTTTTTCCGGTTTCCTGCTCTTCCTGGCCCTGGTGCTGCTCGCGACGCTGCCGCTGGTGCTGCTGAGCGGCGTGCAGGGGGTGATCTACGTGCGGGACCGGTCCGCCGCGGCCGCCGGCCGGCTGGCGGAGGCCGCCGAGGCGATCGCCAACCGGACGGACGAGTACCTCGAAATGCACCGGCAGGCCATGGTGGCCCTGGCGGCGGGCATCGCGCTGAACCGTGCCGCCGCGGCTCCGCCTCTCGACGCCTGGCTGGCCCATCAACGCGCGGCCTACCCGGGCTTCCTCACCCTGATCGCCACCGATCGCGAGGGACGGATCATCGCGGCCAATCCCGCCGCGGCCGCCGATGGGCGCCCGATCGTGAGCACGGGCCTGGCGGTGGCCGACCGGGCCTATTTCCAGCAGCCTCGGGCGACCGGTCTGCCCTACGTCTCGGAAGCGTTCCGGGGCCGCGGCTTCGGCGGCGATCCCATCGTGGCCGTCAGCGCGCCGGTGCTGGGCGCCGGCGGCGAGTTCCTGGGGATCGTCGAGGGGTCTCTGAACCTGCAGGCGTTCCAGCGCTTCGGCGGCGTCTACCACCGGATCGAAGGTACCGAGATCTTCATCCTCGATGCCGCCGGCAAGGTGCTCTGGTCCAGCCCGGGCTTGGGATACCCGCCCCTTGCGGACGCCCGCGCGCTGGCCCGGCTGGCCCGGCCGGGCGCCGTTGCCGATGTGGAGATCGATGGCGAGTCCTACCTGCTGGCGAGCGCGCGCAGCCGGGCCAAGTCCTGGCTCGTCCTGGTCCGCCGGCCGCGCAGCGAGGTGCTGAGCGGGCTGATCGCCAGCTACGTCCTGATCGCCTTGGGCGTGGTGGCCGCGGTCGGGCTCTCCGCCCTGCTGGCCCGGATGATCGTGGCGCGGGCGAGCCAGCCCCTGCGCGAGAGCGAGCGCCGCTACCGGGAGGTGGTGGCGCACAGCTTCGGCATGATCTGCACGCATGACTTGCAGGGCCGGCTCCTGATGATCAATCCGGCCGCCGCGGACCTCCTCGGCTACCGGCCCGAGGAGCTGGTGGGCCGGAACCTCCGCGAGCTCCTGATGCCGGAGGTGCAGGAGCAGTTCTCCCGCTACCTGCGGCAGGTGGAGACGGGCGAACCGGTCGAGGGGCTGCTGCGGCTGAGGACCCGAAGAGGTGAGGAGCGGGTGTGGATGTACCGCAACCACCTTGCCGAGGAGGATGGGAAGCTCCTCTACGTCGTGGGGCAGGCCATGGACGTGACCGAGCAACGGCGGGAGGAGAAGGTGCTCAAGCGGCACGCCGCCGAGCTCGCCCGCATCAACGCCGCCCTGCAGGCGGAGATCGAGCAGCGGGCCCAGGCCGAGGGGGCGCGCCACCGGTTCTTCGACATGTCGCTCGAGATGCTTTGCATCGCCGGCTACGACGGCTACTTCAAGGAGCTCAACTCCGCCTGGGTGGGAACCCTCGGCTGGAGCCTGGAAGAGCTCAAGGCCCGTCCCTTCGTCGAGCTGGTCCACCCGGACGACCGGCAAACCACCAATACCGAGAGCCACCGGCTGCGTCTGGGCGGCAACGTGCTGGACTTCGAGAACCGGTATCTGACCAAGGACGGCACCTACCGCTGGCTTTCCTGGCGGTCGAGCCCGGCACCGGACCGCGGGCTCATCTACGCGGTGGCGCGCGACGTTCAGGAGCAGAAGCGGATCGAGCAGATGAAGAACGACTTCGTGTCGGTGGTCAGCCATGAGCTGCGCACGCCCCTGACCTCGATCCGGGGCTCGCTCGGCCTGATCGCCGGCGGGGTGGCGGGCGAGCTGCCGGAGAAGGTCCGCTCCCTGGTCGATATCGCGGCCAAGAACAGCGAGCGGCTGGTGCGGCTGATCAACGACATCCTGGACGTCGAGAAGATCGAGTCCGGCAAGGTGGGCTTCCGCTTTGCTCCACTGGAGCTGATGCCTCTGATCGAGCAGGCGGTGGAGGGCAACCGGGCCTACGCCGAGGCGTACGGCGTCGAGCTGCGGATCGCGCGCGCCGTGCCGGGGGCGCGGGTGTGGGCGGACGCCGACCGCATCCTCCAGGTGATGACGAACCTGCTGTCGAACGCCGCCAAGTTCTCGCCGCGGGCCGGGGTCGTGGAGGTCGCGGTGGAGCGGCGGAACGGGCACCTGCGGGCCGCGGTGACGGACCAGGGCAAGGGGGTGCCGCAGGAGTTCCTGTCCCGCATCTTCGAGAAGTTCGCCCAGGCCGACGCCTCGTCGACCCGGCAGAAGGGGGGGACGGGGCTCGGCCTCAGCATCTCCAAGGCGATCGTCGAGCGGCACGACGGCCACATCGGCTTCGAGGGCGGGACGGGCGACGGGACGACCTTCTTCTTCGAGCTGCCGGAGTGGCTGGCCGGCGGCAGCCGGGAGGCCGCCCCGGAGCCGGACGAGCGGCCCCGCATCCTGGTCTGCGAGGACGACCGGGACGTCGCCCGGCTGCTCTGCCTGATGCTGGAGCGCGAGGGGTACCGGGCGGACGTGGCGTTCGACGGCGCGGAGGCCAAGCGGCTGATGCGGGAGCGGGTCTACGCCGCCATGACCCTCGACCTGATCCTGCCCGGCCAGGACGGCGTCTCCCTGATCCGCGAGCTGCGGCAGGAGGAGGCCACGTGCCGCCTGCCCATCGTGGTCGTCTCGGCGCGGGCCGAGGAAGGGCGCACCGAGCTGAACGGCGGCGCCCTGGGCGTGGTCGACTGGCTGGTCAAGCCGATCGACGAGGAGCACCTGATGCTGGCCGTCCGCCGGGCCGTCCAGCGCCGGCTGGGCCATGGTGCGCGCGTCCTCCACGTGGAGGACGATCCCGACCTGCAGCGGGTGGTCGCGGCCATCGTGGACCAGGACGCCAGGGTCGAGCAGGCGCTCAACCTGGCCGAGGCCCGCGAGCGGCTGGGCCGGGAGCGGTTCGACCTGGTGATCCTCGACCTCGCCCTGCCGGACGGCTCCGGCCTCGAGCTGCTGCCGTTCCTGGGCAACCTCGCGCCGCCGACGCCCGTGCTCGTCTTCTCGGCCCACGAGCTGGAACCCTCGATCGCCGGCCGCGTGGCCGCCGTCCTGGTGAAGTCCCAGACCTCGAACCGCGAGCTGCTGGAGCGCATCCGCTCGGTGCTGGCGGGTGGGGCCTGAGCCTCTCCCGGCCCATTCGGGATATACTTTTCTGGAATTCGAAAAATAGCCGAGGGGGCGCTGGATGGCACGGGTGTACATCTCTTCCACCTTCAAGGATCTGCGGCGCGAGCGCGAAGCCGCGGCGGAGGCCGTGCGCCGGCGCGAGCATTTCGCGGCCGGCATGGAGGTCGACCGGGGCGACGACCGGCCACCGGTGGAGAGCTGCCTCGAGAACGTGCGCTCCTGCGGGATCTATATCGGGATCTTCGCCTGGCGGTACGGTTTCGTGCCGCCGGGAGAGACGCGCAGCATCACCGAGCTCGAGTACGAGGAGGCAGGCCGGCTCGGTATCCGCCGATTGATCTTCCTGCTCCACGACGAGGCTGTCTGGCCTCTGGAATGGACGGAGAAGGACGAGCGCATCCAGGGCCTGCGCTCCCGTCTCGAACGCGCGCACACGGTACGCCGCTTCAGCTCGGCGGAAACCCTGATGATTGAGATGCTCACCAGCCTCGAACGGGAAGCTCGGGGAACTGCTGTTCCCATCCCCCGGCTGCTGCCCTACCTCTCGGACCGCAGCGCGCAGGAAAGCGAGCTCGAGGAGGCGGTCGAACTCTGGCGCGGCCAGGAGAAGCCCCGGCCGCTGGTCTGTATCGTCCACGGCGACGAGACGCAGTGTCACGATCAGTTTCTGGAGCGTCTCGCCGACCTCTCGCTGCCCCGCATGCTCAGCCGGGACGCTCGGCGGTCGGCCATCACCCGCCACGCGCTCAACTGGCCGACGGATTGCTCCGAGCTGAGCCAGTTCCAGCGCCGTCTGGAGAGCGGCCTCGCCCGCAAGATCCTGGAGCGGCCGGCCGGCCCGGAAGAGCTGAACCAGGCGCTGGCCCGCAACCCGGGGCCGGTGCTGATTTGGACGCGGGTGCTGTCCGACGAGTGCCGGCCCGCGGGCGCGCTGCAATGCTTCCTCGACCTCTGGCAGCGCTGGCCGGATCTCGGCCCGGGCCAGCAACTGCTGGTCTTCCTGCTGGTCAAGTACCAGGTCAATCGCCAGGCCGGCTGGTTCCGGAAATGGCGCGACCGCCGCCTGAACGAGGACCTCGGTACCTCCCTCCAGTCGCTCGGTCTGCCGCGTCTGGACCGGGTCGAGGGCGTCCTGCTGTCGAAGCTCGAGGACGTCCCCCAGTTGGAAGTCGAGAACTGGGCCGACCAGCATGCCTCCGAGCTCTGCTCCAAGGACCGGCTGTTCGGCGAGATCCGCCGCCTGTTCGACGGTTGGGAGGCGAAGAGCTCCTCCCGCCGGATTCCCATGGAGCTGCTCGCGGCGGAGCTCACGAAGATCCTGCGCGTCTGTAGCACGTAGTCTGGAGGAGAGCCTCGATGACTTGGAAGCGCCCGTTCTACCAGGGAGATACGAAGACCGCGCCGGCTGCGCCGGCGGAGCTTCCCGCCTCGCGCCGCGCCGAGCTCACGGCCCCCGCGGGATACTGGGCGGACGAAGGCCTGGTCGACGCCGTCAACGTCGCCATCCTGCTGGGCCAGCCGCTGCTGCTCACCGGTCAGCCGGGCACCGGCAAGACGCAGCTCGCCTCCAGCCTCGCGTGGTCGTTGGGGCTCGGCAAGCCGCTGAAGTTCGAGACCAAATCCACCAGCACGTCTCGCGACCTCTTCTATACCTACGACGCCCTGGGGCGCTTCCAGGCCCGGGAGAGCGGCGCCAGCTCGCGGGCGGTGGACTACCTCACGTACGGAGCGCTCGGCTTGGCGATCCTGCGGGCGAACGAGGAGGCTGCCGTAGCCGCCTTCCTGCCGGCGGGAACCGAGCACGGGGGACGGCGGCGTTCGGTCGCCCTCATCGACGAGATCGACAAGGCGCCACGAGACTTTCCGAACGACATCCTGAACGAGATCGAGGAGATGTACTTCCGCGTCCCGGAGCTGGGCAACGCCGAGCTCCGCGCGGAGCCCGCGATGCAGCCGGTCGTGGTGATCACGAGCAATTCGGAGAAAGACCTGCCGGACGCCTTTCTCCGCCGGTGCGTCTACTACCACCTCCCCTTTCCCGACCGCGAGCGCCTGACGGGGATCGTCGAGCGCCGGCTCGGAGCGCTGGGCAAGGGAGGAAGCGAGCTGCTGGCCGATGTCATGGACCTCTTCTTCCTCCTGCGGGACCCGGCGAGCAATCTGCGCAAGCAGCCCTCCACGGCCGAGCTGCTCGGCTGGCTCATCGCCCTGCGGCAACACGGTGAGGAGGCGAACCCGCTCGCGGCAGACCCCGGGCTCGCGCTGCGCACCCTGAGCAGCCTGGTCAAGACGCACGAGGATCAGGAGCGCACCGAGCAGGTCGTCAGCCGATGGATCCAGGCGCGCCGTCCGCGGTGATCTGGCCCTGGGCCCAGCCCGAGGCGCTGCTCGACCTCGTCGACGACTTGCGGGCCGCCGGCTACAACATCGGCGTGGAGCAGTACCTGGCGGTGCAGGACCTCGTTCTCGTCCTTGCCGCCCGGGGCGAGGATCTTGCCGATCCGGGAGGTCTGAAGCGTCTGCTCGGGCCTCTTCTGTGCAGCTCGCCGCGGGAACAGAGCGATTTCGGTCCGCGGTTCGACCGTTGGCTCGAAGGCCACCGTCCGGAGCCGGAGCCGGCGAAGCCGGGACCCGTTCCTGCGCCGCGGGTGTCGGAGTGGAAGCACGGCCTGGAAGGATTCGACCGGTGGGGGCGTCGTCTCGCCTGGGCCGGTGGATTCCTCGCCCTGATCCTTGCCGCGGCGGCGGTGCTGCCCCTCGCCTCCACGTCTTCCGGGCCCTCGCGTCCGTCCACGGCGGAGCTGCTCTTCAGCCATACGGCGCTCCTTCTCCTGCCGGCCCTGGCGCTCGTGGGCTGGCTCGTGTGGCGATGGCAAGCCCGCCGCTTCCTGCGGCGACGGGTGACCCCTGGTCTGGCCGAGACCGCGCGCATTTCCCTAGGCCGCCTGCACCTCGATCTGTTTCCGCGGCTGACGCTCGGCCGGATCGCTCAGGATCTCCGTCGCCGGCGGGAGGTCGCCTCGACCCAGTTGAACGTGGCGGCGACGCTCGACCGCACCGTGCGCCAGGGCGGCTGGCTGACGCCGGTCTATGGGCGCCGCCAGGTGACGCCGGAGTACCTGGTCCTGATCGACCGCGTCAGCCCTGAAGACCAGCAGGCCCGCTTCTTCGAGGAGATCCTCGACGGCCTGGCGGAGAGGGGCGTCTTCCTCTCGCGCTACTTCTTCGATCGCGATCCGCGGACCTGCTTTCCCAGTGACGATCCCTCCTCGCCCGTAGCGCTGCAGGCCCTGGCGGCCCACGCCGGCTCCCACCGTCTGCTCGTCTTCTCCGACGGAGCCGGGCTCTTCAGCCCGCTGCGTCCGGAGCTGGAGCTGTGGACCGATCTGTTCTCCGCCTGGGAGGAGAGGATGCTGCTGACCCCTGAGCTCCCGGAGCACTGGGGTTTCCGCGAGTCAGCCCTCGGCGGCCTGTTCAGGGTCTTCCCGGCGACTCTGGAAGGGATGTCCTCGTTGGTCCGGTCTGCCGGGAGAGGCACGAAGGAACGGCGGGCAGAACCCTGCGAGAGCTGTCCCTTTCCGGAGGATTTACAGGCGTGGCCCCTGGCCTGGATCGATCGCCGCTCCCCGGAGCCTTCCCGCGTGACGGAGGTTTTCGCGGAGCTCGGGCGCTTCCTGAGGGATCCGGGCTTGTACTGGCTGAGCGCCTGCGCGGCCTATCCGGCCATGGACTGGAACCTGACGCTCTTCCTGGGGGATGCCCTTCGGGACGAGAAGGGAGACCGGCTTCTCGACCCGGGACGCCTCGCCGCCATGGTCCGCACGCCCTGGCTCCGGCACGGCTACATGCCCGACTGGCTCCGCATCCTGTTGCTCTCCCAACTCCCCCGGAATCACGAACGCGAGGTCCGGCTCGCCGTTCAGGCCTGGTTGCTCACGGGCCGGGAGGGGGTGGCCGACGCCTCGGTCCTGGAGGTGGCGCGGCAGCACCGGGGCTCGTTCGGGGCCCTGGCCCGGCATGCGGCCCGCTGGCTCGCCCGGCGCGAGCCGCCGGAGAGCCCGCTCCGCGACCGCGTCTTTCTCACCTTCCTGGCGGGTCACAGAAACCTTGCCGTCCGGCTTCCCATGGCTTTACGGCGGGTCATCCCAAGACCGCTGACGCCCCTGGTGGGGGAGCGCGCCGGCAACCCCTGGGAGCGGCGGCGTGAGATCGGGGTCTGGCGCGGTTTCTTCCAGACCCTGCGGCTGTTCACCTTCTCTCCGGTCCGGGGGTTCTCCCAGACTCGAGCGAGTTTGCCTGACGCCCTTCTCTTTCTTCTGCTTCAGGGGGTGTTCTGGGTTCCGTTCATCGCCCTGCTTTCCAGCCTTAGCGGTGGCTCAATTTCGCTGCTGTTCACGAGTCCGGTGGTTGGATTCGGGATGCAGTTCCTGACCCCGCTCACTGCGGGACTGATGTTCCATGCGGTCCTGCGGGCCGTCGCCCGTTCACGGCCTTTGAAACAAGGACTCCGCGGGACGATCTGCACCCTCTGCTATGCGAGCGTGGCGTTCGCCCCCTACAATTTGTCCCTCGCTGTCCCGGGCCTCACTTGCCTAGGCCTAGGGGTGCTGGTCTTCATCGTTTGGTGGTACTTCCTGTGTATCCTGGGGCTCTCGAAAATTCATGAGCTGCGGATATGGCGAGTCGCGATCGCCGTCCTCTCACCCATCGCCATCGTGCTGCTCTTCGCGGCTGGCATCTACTTGTCCGTCGCTGACTAGCAAACTTAACCGACCGGCCGCAGCCCGGCGAGGAAGTCCTCGATCTCTCCGATCTGGGGCTCGCCGGGCGGCGTATCTCTTTTCAGCAGTCCCGCGAGGAGGTGCTCCAGGCCGCGGGCGATCTCGCTCACCTCGGGGAAGCCGAAGGTGGCGCCCGCTCCCGTGAGCGAGTGGACCAGGCGGTGAAAGGTGCGCAAGGGCTCGCCGGTCCAGCCGGCGTCCCGGGCGGCGCGGCAGGCATCCTCGATCTCGGCGAGCCGGTGAGGCAGGCGTCCCGCGAAGTATTGCCGCAGCTCGTCCGGTTCCATGCGGCTCAGGGGTGAAGCGAGCGCCAGATCGACTGGACGGTGTCCGCGAGGGTCATGGGATCGAACGGCTTGGCGATCACGTCCGCCGCCCCCATCTCGCGGTAGCGGGCGATCTCGTGGGCCTGCACCCGCGCGGTCATGAAGACGACCGGAACACCGGCGCCGTCCGGCCGCCGCCGCAGCGTCTCGAGGGTCGTCGGGCCGTCCATGCCCGGCATCATGACGTCGAGCAGGACGAGGTCGGGCGAGAAGCCGGCGAACCGCGACAGCGCCTCGTCCCCCGAGCCGCAGGCCAGCACGGCGAAGCCGCCGAGCGACTCGAGGGCCATGGTGGCGATGCTCTGGATGTCGGGGTCGTCCTCGACGAAAAGGATGCGTTTCAAGGCTGGGGGAGCCATGGCGGCCATGTCATACCAGAGGAGTCCGCGGCGAGCAAGCGGCGTGTGCTGCTCAATAGGAGGAGGGCCGCTACCGGCCGTGCCGTCTCGTCCAATAGAAGGCCAGGTTGTCCATGGAGCGGAGCAGGTTCTCGACACACCGGAACTCCACCTCCAGGGCCGTTTCGATGGCGCCGCGGCGAAGCCCGGCGGGGCCCATCAGGGAGCGATGGCCGTGGACGAGCGTCAACTTCTTTGCGGCCGGGGCGGTGCGCATGGGAAACTCTCCCTGGTTGTCAAACTGAGGCCATGCTAGTGGCGAAAGATTACGAACCGAATTACGGCAAGCCCGAGCGCCGCATCCTCGCCGTCGAAGACGATCCCGACCTGCTGCGCCTGATCCAGGGGGAGCTGGAGTCCGCGGGCTTCGAGGTGTGGGCCTGCGCCTCCGCCGAGCAGGCCCTCGATCTCGTCGCCCGGCGCGGGCTGCCGCACCTCGCCCTGGTGGACATCCTGCTGCCCGGCATGGATGGCATGTCGCTGGCCCGCAAGCTCCAGGAGTGGAGCGATCTGCCGGTGCTCCTGCTGACCTCGGTGGACGAGGAGGACACGGTGGTGCGGGCGATCGAGACCTTCGCCGAGGACTACATCCGCAAGCCCTTCGCGCCCCGCGAGATGGTGGCGCGGGTGGAGCGGGTGTTCCGCCGTATCGGCAACTTCGGCTACACCCTGCAGCCGGTGATCCGGGTGGACGACCGCCTGTCGATCGACTTCGCCAACCAGAAGGCCGTGAAGGACGGCCGGCCGGTGCCGCTGACCTCCACCGAGACCAAGCTGCTCTACGTGCTGATGCGCAGCGCCGGCCGCGTGGTCGCGACCGACTTCCTGCTGCGCCGGCTGTGGCCTTCCGACGAGGTTTTCGAAGACACCCTGCGGGTCCACGTCCACCGGCTGCGCGGCAAGATCGAGCCCGAGCCCGCGCGGCCCCGCTACGTGCTGACGGAGCGCGGGACCGGCTACCGGTTCCCGCCGGTCTCGTGAAGCTGCCGCGCCTCCGCCTGGGGCTGCTCGCCCGCATCGCCCTGGCGCTCGCCGCCGCCGGCCTGCTGCCGCTCGCCATCGCCTACTTCGGGCTGGTGGGAGTCAACCGCGACGCTCTCTTCGACCAGGTGCTGAACACCCATGCCCTGGCCGCCCGCACGGCGGCGGCGCGGGTGGGCGCGTTCCTCGACACCCGTCTGGCCCTGGCGCGGGGAGTCGCCGGCAACCCGGCGATGGCCGATCCCCGCTCGCCCGAGGCCCAGGAGCTTCTCGCCGGCAGCCTGCAGGCCTGGGCCGACCTCGGGGTCGAGGCGGTCGCAGTGGTCAACGCCGGGGGCGAGGAGGTCCTGCGGGCCCAGCTCAAGGGCGAGGCGGCGCGGCGGGCCGGCGAGGCGTTGCGCTTGGCGGGGGAGGGCGAGGTGCTGGCCGTGCCGGGGGTCCGGCCGCTCCTGCTGCGGATCTCCGCGCCGTTGTCCGGGGGAGCGGGATGGCTCCGGCTGGTGTGCGACGGCTCGGCGCTCGAGGACGTCCTCCATCCCGAGGAGCTGGGCAGGGAAGCCGACCTCGCCATCGCCGATGCCGCGGGCCGGGTGGTGCTCGGAGACTCCTCCTCGCTCGACGCCTACCCGGCCCGGCTGGTGGAGCAGGCCCTCCCCGGCCGCTCCGAGGGCGCCGGCCGCTTTCTCGGCCGAGGCGGCGCCGAGGTCCTGGGCGCCTACGCGCCGGTCCTCGTTCCGGAACGCGGCGGCTGGGTGGTGCTCTCCCGCCAGCCTGCGCGGGTGGCTGAGGCGGTCGCGGTCCGGCTGCGGCGGCAGTCGGCCCTTGCCCTCGGCGCGGCCTTGCTGCTCATCGCGGCCCTCCTGGCGGCGGCCTGGGCCGTGGTGGTGCGGCCCGTCCGCGAGCTGGCGGCGGCGCAGCGCGAGCTGGCCGGCGCCGCGCCGGTAACCGCGACGGCGGGCAGGAACGAGATCGACGACCTGCGCCGCAGCTTCGAAGCCTTGAGGCGCGGCCTCGCCGAGCGCCGGGCGCTGGACGACGTCTTCCTGGGCCGCTACCAGGTCGTCGAGCTGCTGGCCACGGGCGGCATGGGCAGCGTCTTCCGCGGCTGGGACCCCAAGCTCCAGCGCCCGGTGGCCCTGAAGACCTTGCGGCTGGGCGTCGACCTGCCGGAGGAGAAGCGGCGCCAGAGGATCGAGCAGCTCGTGCGCGAGGCGGTCACGGCGGCCCGCTTCAGCCACCCGAACGTGGTTGCCGTCTACGACGTCGAGGACGTTCCCGAGGGCGCCTACATCGCCATGGAGCTGGTGGACGGCATCAGCCTGGAGCGCCTGCTGCTGCGGCGCGGCCGGCTGACGCCCGAGGAGGTCATCCCGCTGGGGGCCGCGATCGCCCGCGGCCTCGCCGCCGCCCACGGCCGGGACATCGTGCACCGGGACGTCAAGCCGGCCAACGTGATGCTCGGCCGCGACGGCAGCATCAAGGTCACCGACTTCGGCATCGCCGACCTCATAGCCGCCTCCAGCCGCGCCGAGGGGCTCGTCTTCGGCACCCCGGGGTATCTGCCGCCCGAGAGCCTGCGGGGGGAGGGCCAAGGCGCGGCCGGGGACCTGTTCGCTTGCGGGGTCATCCTCTACGAATGCCTGAGCGGCGCCAAGCCGTACGGCGGCCTCGAGGTGTCGGACATGGTGCAGGCGACGCTCTCCGGCCGCATCCGTCCCTTGGATGGAAGAGTGAATGGCGACCTGCCCCCGGACCTCGAGACCCTCGTGCTCCTCCTCCTCGAGCGGAACCCCGTCCTCCGGCCCTCGAACGCCGCCGCCGTCGCCGAAGAGCTGGAGCGGCTGGCCGCCGGGAGCGGGCTGCGCTGGAAGCTCCAGGAGGGCGGCGCCGCGAAGCCCCAGGCGCAGGCGGCAGCCGCCAGCCTTACGGTCGAGGCGCAGTGGGTGCCCACGGCGCCGGTGAAGACGGAAGCGTAGAACACTGCATCCCGCCGCAACCCTCCCGAAAATGCCGCAACCTGGATCAAGGTTGCGGTGAACAATCTTAGGTTGCGGCGTAGATCCCGGAGTTGCGGCAGAGATTTTTGTTCACCGCAACCAGGGCCAAGTTGCGGTGAGCTCTCTTGAGTTGCGGTGAACCGTCTTAGGTTGCGGTGAGTAGTTCCAAGTTGCGGTAGACATTCTTAGGTTGCGGCGAATAAGAATCTCCACCGCAACCTAAGATCAGGTTGCGGTGAACGCTTCGCAGTTGCGGCAAAAATCTCCAGGTTGCGGTGAACGTCTTCGAGTTGCGGCGAAATTTAAGGTTCACCGCAGCTTGCGGCGAAGTTGCGGTGGATAGAAGTAAGTTGCGGTGAAGATTTTTATCTGTCGCAACCTAAGAGTGCCCACCGCAACCTAGGGGTATTCACCGCAACCTGAGAATCTTCACCGCAACATATCGTTAGGTTGCGGCAAGTGCGCGGCGCCTTCTTCTTCTTCCGCTCGCCAGCGAGACCTTCGCTCTGGCGGCTCCTCTCCCGTAGAGACGATCCCAGGTCGTAACCACAACCGTTCTTTGGGTCACCACGACCGCGGGACGTCTCTTTCGGAGGGCATGGCGCTCCAGCCGTAGACAGACTACCGCCCCACCGCCCCCTCCCGCAGCACGATCTCCTTCCTGCTCACATTCCCCACCAGGTCGGCCGCCTCGACTTCCAGCACCACCTGATTCCCCTCCACACGGGTCCGGAACGTCAGCCGGTCCACCCCGGCCCCCGCGTCGTCCGCCGCCACCCACAGGAAGCGTTCCTCGCCGATGCCCTCGGTGCCTTCCTTCTCGTCTTTTACGGTGATCGCCGTCCGCGGGGCGGAGAAGAAGGCCTGGGGATGGTCGCTCGTGATCTCGACGGGGAAGCGGGCGACCCGCTCCATCTCGTCGGCCCGGGCCCAGGGGACGGGGACCAGCCAGACGCCGGCGAGGGAAGGCCAGGCATCCCGGGAGGCCTTGCCGCCGCTGCGGCGGTTGCGCAGGCGCCGCCGCTCCTTCTCGGTGTCGGGAGCCAGGCGGTCCTCCAGATCCTTCGCGTCTCCCACCTCCCAATGGATCGCGGGCGCCGCCGCGTCCACCACGAAGGCGAGGGGCGCGATGGTGCCGCGGTTGCCGCAGCCGTCGATGGCCACGGCGCCGGCCGTGTGCTCGCCGGCCGTCCAGGAGGCGGGCCAGGCGGTCTCCTCCTTGCCGCCGATCAGCGGCGCCGTGCGCACCGGGCTGCCCGTTGAGTCGAGGGCCGTCGCTTCAAGGCGGGCGGCCGGGCTCACGAACAGGCGTTCCCCGACTCGCACCTGGGGTCCCGCGACCTTGAGAGACCCGGTGGGCAGGGGGAGGGCCGTGCGGTCGGAGGTGACGGCCAGGAGCAAGGCTTCGCTCGGATAGCCGTCGAGCCCCGAGGCGGCGCGGGCGGTCACCCGCCAGTAGAGCTCGCCGGTGGGCAGGCCCTCGGGGCGCCACTGGGCCCCGGTCTCGCCCGTGCGCCGCTCGACCAACTCGCCGCAGCCGGTATCGCGGCAGACCTCGACGGTGTAGGAGACGGCCTCGGCGACCGGCTCCCAGGAGAGGAGGGGATCGGCGCAGGCCCGCTCGGGGCCGGCGGCAGGATCGGCGAGCCGGGGCGCGGGCAGGAGCTTCTCGGGCGGCGAGGGCGGACCCTCGGCGGCGACCGACGTGCCCATGCCGCGCGCCACCTGGACCTTGGCGCCGCCCGCTTCGACCTCACTCTCGCCGCCGTAGGCCATCAGCTTGGCGCCGCCCTCCTCGGAGCGCCGGGCACGGGTCTGGGCGGGTCCGGAGCGGTCGGCCCGCGAGGTCGCCCGGGTGTTGCCGAGGACGATCTCGACCTCGGGCGCCGGGGTTGCCGCCGAGGCCGCGCGCGCCTCCAGGTCGGCCTGGCCCTGGACGATCTCGATCGACTTCCGCTCGATGCCCCGCAGCGCGGCGCCCGAGCGGCGCAGGAAAACCAGCGAGTCCTCGGTCACGGTCAGACGGGCGCCGTCCGGGAACTGCATCTCCGCCGAAGATTTTCTGCGCGTGCGGACGCCGTCGCGCTCGAGCAGCATGTCGCCGAGCTGCGCGGCGGCCCAGGCGATGGGGGAGGGCTGCTCCTCGACCTGGCGGGACAGCCGGCTGAGCCGCGCCGCCGGAACGGCGGACTTCACGGCCGGCATGCGGATGCGGTTCCCCGGCTCGATCCGGTCGGGATCGGCGATCTCGGGGTTCAGGCGGTGGATCTCCGGCCAGAGCTCGGTGGAGCCCAGGTAGCGCCCGGCGATCTGGCGCAGCGTCTCGCCTGGGCGGACGATGTGCCACGCGGGGGAGGCGGCCGCGGGCGGCGCCTGGGCGCCTGCTCCCATGGGGGCCAGCAGCAAGGCCACGAGCGCTCCGGTTGCAGGAATCTGCCTTCGGTTCAAGTCCCACCCCTTTCGTTCTGTCTTTCGATCCAGCCCGTATACTAATCCGCCTCAGGGCAAGACTGAAACGAGGGCGGTGAAAACGATGGCAGGACAGCGTGTCAAGGGCCGGGTCGAGAACATCACTCTCGCCTCCTTCCTCCAACTCCTGGAGCAGGAGCGGAAGACCTGTGCTCTCGCGGTCGCCTCCCTGGGCCGCCTGGGTCTGCTGTACCTGCGCGAGGGGCGGCTGGTGGGGGCTGAGACGGCGGGCCTGCGGGGGCAGCCGGCGGCGCTCGAGGTCGTCACCTGGGAGCATACGGACATCGAGATCTCGGACTCCCTGCCGTCCTTCGAGCCGGAGATCGAGGCCGGCCTGCGCTTCCTCCTCATGGAGGGGATGCGTCTCAAGGACGAGCGGGAGAAGGGCAACGGGCCGGCGCCGTCCGCCGTCGAGGCCCCCCCGGCGCCGGCTCTGCTCCAGGCCCGTGCAGCCGTCGACGGCTTCGTCATCGGCCAGATCCTGAAGCGGGGGCAGTCGATCAAGGGCGCGGCGGGAGTCCTCCTGGTCGAGACCGACGGCGGCGAGGTGCTCGGCGCCGCGGGTTCCGCCGAGGGAGTGGACCTCGGCTCCACCATGGCCCTCCCGACCGCCCAGTTCCTGCGCCAGGAGCGGCGGGTGGCGGAGCGGCTCAACCTGGACGACCCCCTGCAGGTCATGCTCGTCTCCACCGTCAGCCGCTACTTCCTCGCCCGCGCCCTGGGCGCCGCCGGGGAGCACTTCCTCCTCCTCGTCCTCGACCGTGACAAGGCCAACCTCGCCCGCGCCCAGGCCGACCTCCTGGTGATCGAGCGGGAGCTGGCGGCGGCGATGGCGCCCACCTGAAGTACCGTCCCGGCGGCAGGAACGGGCCGGCGTTCCCGGCCTGTTCGAGCTGCGCAGCTATTAAATATATTCACGGGCCAATATTGCGGTATTGCTCACAGTCGAGCCTTTGAAGAAAAGCTTGACCGGCGAGCACAACCCATGTACGCTTTATTTTAGAGTTTCAAAAGAGAGCTCCGACAGGAGGCGTATGCGAAGACGAGTTGCCGCTCCGGTCGTATCTTTCGTTCCAAGCCTGTAACGAAGCGACTGTGCGGATCGCCTGATCCGAACAGCCGCCATACCTCTTGGCGAACGCTGAGCCGTCAGCGTGCGTACGGGACAGAACCGGCTCTATCGGGCAGAGAGGACTCTCCATGCCAGTGACAGTCAGTTTTCCAGGCGTTTACATTGAGGAGATCCCGAGCGGCGTCCGCACCATCACCGGGGTGGCGACGTCGATCACCGCCTTCCTCGGCCGGTCGCTGCGCGGGCCGGTGGACAAGGCGGCGACCATCAACAGCTTCGGCGACTTCGAACGCATCTTCGGCGGCCTCTGGGCGGACAGCTCGATGAGCTTCGCCGTGCGCGATTTCTATCTGAACGGCGGCAGCCAGGCGGTGATCGTGCGGATGTTCCGTGAGGAATTCGACAATGCCAGCCAAATCGCCGCGCACAATAAGGCGCTGACTGCCGCGGGCGATGTCGCGGGCGCGGTGAAAGGAACGGAAGCGGATGCCAAGGCTGCTGCTGCTGCCGCTCTAGCGAAGGCTGCTGAAATCCAAGGGTCGAAGGCGGAAAAGGCCGCCGCCAACGCAGTGGCCAGGGCGGCCGTGGCAGCCTCGCAACTCAAGAACGCGACGGTAGCGAGCGTGAAGGCAGCAGCAGATGCAGCGGTCCAAGAAGCCGCCGATAGGGCGGCTGGCTTTGCCAAGGCGGAGTTGTCCGTCAACGGCCTCAACCTGAAAGCCGCTGACGCCGGCGCCTGGGGGAATTTCTTGCGGGCTCGCGTCGATCACGAGACGGAGCCACCAACGACGGACCTTTTCAATCTTTTCATCCGCGACGACCAGACGGGGCAGCTCGAGTCGTTCCGCAATGTCTCGGTCCTCCCCGGGAGTCCCCGCCGGATCGACAAGCTCCTGGAGAGCGAGTCCAAGCTGGTGAGAGTAGAGACGCTGCCCGCGAGCCGGCCGACTCCTCACGGTACAACACCGGACGAAGGCAAAGGGATCTGGGACGACAACTCAACTCCCACGAACAGCAAGGTAACCACGAAATTCTCTTCGGATGGAATCGACCTCGACCAGGAGGATCTCATCGGCCACGAGAACGATAACCGAGGCCTCTTCGCCCTGAAGAAAGTCGATCTTTTCAATCTCCTCTGCATTCCGCCCTACAGGAAGCCAGGCCCTCCCGACAACAACGACGTCGACCAGGCGGTGATCACCCGAGCCATTACCTTCTGCAAACAACGCCGGGCGTTCCTGCTGATCGATCCGCCGCTCAAATGGAAGGACAAGGACCAGGCGAGAGATGGGATCGGTGACTTGGGCGAGCCGATCAGCTATTCCGCCGTCTTTTTCCCGCGGCTGCGCCAGCCGAACCCGCTGCGCGGCAACGCGGTCGAGGATTTCGCCCCATGCGGAGCGGTGGCCGGGGTCTTCGCCCGCACGGACGCTCAACGCGGAGTCTGGAAGGCCCCGGCAGGTTTGGAGGCGACGCTCATCGGCGTGCCGGAGCTGAGCGTTAAGCTCAACGACCCGGAGAACGGCGAGCTGAACCCGCTGGGCATCAACTGCCTCCGCTCCATCCCCGCAGCCGGGCCGGTGGTCTGGGGTGCCCGTACGCGAGAGGGGGACAACCGGCTGGCTTCGGAATGGAAATACACCCCCGTCCGCCGCACGGCGCTGTTCATCGAGGAGAGCCTTTTCCGTGGCACCCAGTGGGTGGTCTTCGAGCCCAACGACGAGCCGCTGTGGGCGCAGATCCGGCTCAACGTCGGCGCCTTCATGAACAACCTGTTCCGCCAGGGAGCGTTTCAGGGCAAGACGCCGCGCGAGGCCTACCTCGTCAAGTGCGACAAGGAAACCACCACGCAGAACGACATCAATCTGGGGATCGTCAATATCGTCGTCGGCTTCGCGCCGTTAAAGCCCGCGGAGTTCGTGATCCTCAAAATCCAACAGCTAGCCGGCCAGATCGAGACCTAGAGAGGGGTTCTCCAATGCCTGTCACACCCACGTTTCCAGGCGTCTACATTGAAGAGATCTCGAGCGGCGTCCGGACCATCACGGGCGTCGCGACGTCGATCACCGCCTTCCTGGGCCGGGCTCTGCGCGGACCGGTGAACGAGGCGGTGACGATCAACAACTTCGGCGATTTCGAGCGCATCTTCGGCGGGCTCTGGGCGGGCAGCTCGCTCGGCTTCGCGGTGCGCGACTTCTATCTGAACGGCGGCAGCCAGGCGATCGTCGTCCGGCTCTTCCATCCCCTCTTTGGGTCCACCTCTCAGGCACAGGCACGGGCGGGCGCGAAGGCTGCCGCGGACCTGGTCGCCGCCGCTGCGCTCGCGAAAACCGATCCTCAGGAGATGAAGGACGAGGCGGACAAGAAGGCCGATGAGATCGAAGCCGATCCGGCCAGCAAGCCATGGGTCAAGGAAGCTGCCCGCGCGGTCGCCAACGCCGCGCTTCATGGCGGCGCCACGAAGGAGGAAGTCACGGCGGCCGTGACCAAGGCCCAGGGCGATGCACCCGCCCAGGCGGCCCCGATCATCCGGGCGAGCCTTCCCGCGGACAAGGACTCGAAGCTTCTTCTCGAAGCCGCCTCCGAAGGCGCCTGGGGCAACGAGCTCCAGGCGCGGGTGGATCACGACCTGTCGGACGCGGCCAATCTCGAAGGACTGTTCAATCTTTTCGTTCGGGACGGTGGCACCGGCCTGATCGAGGTTTTCCGCAACGTTTCGGTCGATCCCGCTCATCCCAGGTCCGTCACCAGAGTGCTCGCCAGCGAATCGAAGCTGGTGCGCACTCAGGGCACGCCGCCTCCGAAGCGGCCAGACACGCATCCTCCTCCAGCACAGGGCAAGAGCGTCTGGGACGACGACAGCACCCACACCAAGGTCGCCGAAGACAAGAAGGCTTCGGACGGCACCGCTCTCGACGTCCTCGACTTTACCGGCCCCGGAACCGAAAGTGGCAACCTCGGCCTCTTCGCTCTCCAGAGGGTCGATCTGTTCAACCTGCTCTGCGTTCCTCCCTACAAGGCGGCCACCGGGATTCCGAATCAGGATATCGACGTTTCGCTCATCGATGCGGCCGCCGCCTTCTGCAAGCGGCGCCGGGCCTTTTTGATCATCGATCCGCCGAGCGCCTGGACGGACAAGGACAAGGCGAAGACCGGGATCGTGGCGGGGGGCGCCGGCTCTCCCACCAACTACGCCGCCGTGTTCTTCCCCCGGCTGCGCCAGCCCAACCCGCTGCACGACAACCAGATCGAAACCTTTGCGCCCTGCGGCGCCGTGGCCGGGGTCTTCGCCCGGATCGACGCCCAGCGCGGCGTCTGGAAAGCCCCGGCGGGCCTCGAGGCCACACTGATCGGGGTGCCGGACCTGAGCGTCAAGCTCGACGACCCGGAGAACGGCGAGCTCAACCCGCTCGGCGTCAACTGCCTGCGCTTCATGCCGGCGGCGGGCCGCGTGGTCTGGGGCGCCCGCACCCGGGAGGGGGACGACCGGCGGGCCTCGGAATGGAAGTACATCCCCGTCCGGCGGGTGGCTCTGTTCATCGAGGAGAGCCTCTACCGCGGCACCCAGTGGGTGGTGTTCGAGCCCAACGACGAGCCGCTGTGGGCGCAGATCCGCCTCAACGTCGGGGCCTTCATGCAGAACCTTTTCCGCCAGGGAGCGTTCCAGGGCGCTTCGCCGCGCGAGGCCTACCTCGTCAAATGCGACAAGGAGACCACGACGCAGAACGACATCAACCTGGGCATCGTCAACATCGTCGTCGGCTTCGCTCCACTCAAGCCAGCCGAGTTCGTGATCCTCAAGATCCAGCAATTGGCCGGCCAGATCGAGACCTAAGGAGACATGGCAATGGCCCAGTTCACCGTCAACGCGCAGCGCTTCGATCCCTACAAGAACTTCAAGTTCCGCGTCTATTGGGACGGCGTCACGACGCCGGTCGCGGGCATCAGCAAGGTCGGCGGCCTCAAGCGCACCACCGAGGTCGTCGAGCACCGCGAGGGCGGCGACCCGAGCTCGTCCCGCAAGTCGCCGGGGCGCACGAAGTACGAGGCCATCACTCTGGAGCGCGGGGTGACCCACGACACCGAGTTCGAGAAGTGGGCCAACAAGGTCTGGAACTTCGGCGCCGGCCTGGGCGCCGAGGTGTCACTCAAGGACTTCCGGCGCAACGTCAACATCGTGCTCTACAACGAGGCCGGCCAGGAGGTGCTGCGCTACCGGGTGTTCCGCTGCTGGGTCTCGGAATTCCAGGCCCTGCCGGACCTCGACGCCAACGCCAACGCCGTGGCCATCCAGCACATCAAGCTGGAGAACGAGGGCTGGGAGCGCGACGTCGAGGTGGCGGAGCCCACCGAGCCGCAGTTCACCGAGCCGGCGACGTAGACGGCCATGCGTCCCCTGTCCGCCCCCGAGCTGCTGGAGGCGTGGGAGCGCGGCCTCGCCGGGCACCCCGTTCAGCGGGCGCTGCTGCTGGTGGCCGCCGCGTGCCCCGGCACGCCGCCGGAAGAGCTCGCCCGCGAGAGCGTAGGACGGCGCGACGGCCGGCTGCTGACGCTGCGGGAGTGGACCTTCGGTCCGCGCCTCGTCAGCGTCACGGACTGCCCCGCCTGCAACGAGCGGCTGGAAACCGCTTTCGACGTGGCGGACATTGTGGCGGACACTGTGGCGGACACTGTGGCGGACAATTGCGTGCCGCAGGACGCCTGGGAGGAACCGCTCTCGCTCGGCGTGGCGGACCTGGAGCTCTCCTTCCGCTTGCCCAACAGCCTGGATCTGGCGGCGCTGGCTGAGGACAAGGATCTGGACGGCGCCCGCCGGCGGCTGCTCGGCCGGTGCCTCCTAACCGCCCGGAATGCGGAGGGGCAAGAGGTGCCCCTCGACCGGCTGCCCGAGACGGCGCTCCAGGCCGTCTCCGGCCGCATGGCCGAGGCCGACCCACAGGGCGACGTCGAGCTCGGCCTCTCCTGCCCGGCCTGCGGGCACGCCTGGCGGGCGGCGTTCGACATCGCGTCCTTCTTCTGGACGGAAATCGACGCCTGGGCCCGCGTGCTCCTCCACGAGATCCACCTCCTGGCCTCGGCCTACGGCTGGCGCGAGGCGGACATCCTGGCGCTGAGCCCCTGGCGACGGCGCGCCTACCTGGAGCTGATCCGCGGATGAGCGACTACCTCTCCAGCCTGGCGGCGCGCAGCCTCGACCCGGCTGGGACGGCCGTCCGGCCGCGCCTGGCGTCGCGTTTCGAGCCCTTGCCGTCGACGGTCGCGGCGCCGCTTCGGATGGAGCCTCCGGAGGAGGGACCGGGCTTTGAGGATACGGTCGAGGTGGTGAGCCCCGAGCCGCCGCGAGCCCGACGGACCCCAAGGCGTCCGGACGTGGCGGAGGAGGTGGAGCCTTTGCAGTCCCCCGCCGCGAGGATCGCGACGCCTCGACGCCGAAACGCCCGCCGGGAGAATGAGCCCGAGCAGGAGATCCTTGGCCTAGAAATCCGATCCCCGGAGCCTCTTGAATCGGGAGCTTGGCAGCACCGCCTGAGCCCTCACCTCCCCGGCCCTCCTCTCCCAGCCTCCCTCCCTGCCGCCGGGAGAGGAGGGAGAACAGCCGAAGAGGCTGGGCCTTCAAGCCCTCTCTCTCCCGGCGGCAGGGAGGGAGGCTGGGAGAGAGAGGGTTGGGAGAGTGAGGGCCCGCGGCGGCAAGGAAGCGCCATTGAAGTCGAACCTCTGGCGTCGCAGCCACCGCCGAAGGTCCTAGCGGCTGAGCCCTCGTCACCGCTCCGGCGCGATCCGGACGCCCGGACGCCCGTAAAGGCGAAGACTGACGCCGCCCCCATCCTCCAGCCTCGGGTCACGGTCGTGGAGCGCGAGCCGTTCCCCGTTCCCCGAGAAGAGCGGGCCCCGGCGCCCACGATCCAGGTCACCATCGGCCGCATCGAGGTGCGGGCCACGCCGCCGCCGGCCCAGCCGTCCCGGCCGCGGCCGACCGCGCCGTCCGCCCTCAGCCTGGAAGAGTACCTGCGCCGGCGGTCCAAGGGGGGCGACGGATGAGCAACGCCCTGTCGATCGCCGCCGCCACGGCCACCCTGCGCCAGGTCCTGATCAGCGGCGGGATGAGCAAGGTCACCCTGCTGCCACCCGACGCCGCGGGCCAGAACGTCCCCCCCGGCGGCCAGGTCAACCTCTTCCTCTACGAGACCGAGACCGACGCGGCTTGGCGCAACCAGGATCTGCCCGGCCGGGTCAAGCCCGGCGAGGCGGGCCGGCCCCCCCTGCCGCTCATGCTCTACTACCTCCTCACGGCCTACAGCGGTGAGCCGGAGGATCTCCATGGCCATGTCCTGCTGGGGCAGGCCATGCGCATCCTCCACGACCACCCCGTCCTCTCGAGGGCCGACATCCAGAGCGCCGCCGACGGTAACCCGCCCGGCACCGGCAGCGTGCCCGGCAGCGACCTGCACGAGCAGGCGGAGCACCTCCGCATCACCCTCCAGCCCCTGCCTCTCGAGGAGACCTCGAAGCTCTGGACGGCCTTCCAGGCGCCGTACCGTCTCTCCGCCGCCTACCAGGTCTCGGTCGTGCTGATCGAGAGCCAGCGCGGCATGCGGGCGCCGCTGCCCGTCCTGACGCGGGGCAAGGACGACCGCGGCGCCACCGTGCTCACCGGCTCGCAGCCGCTGCTCGACGAGGTCCGGCCCGTGCTGAGGCTGCCGGCCGTGCGGCTGGGAGAGGACCTCTTCCTACGCGGCCAGCACTTGGCCGGCGGCACCGTGGCGGTCGCCTTCCAGGGCCCGCGCGGCACCGGTCCTTTCGCGCCGAAAGAGCTGCCGGCGATCGCGGACGGCGAGATCGTCGCCCGCCTGCCCAGCCCGGACGACCTCCCGGGGCCCGTGAAGGCCACCTGGCCCGCCGGCATCTACACGGCGCAGGTGATCTCCAGCCGCACGGGCGAGCCCGACCGCACCAGCAGTGAGATCCCCTTCGCCCTGGCGCCGAGGGTCCTCTCGGTCGCCCCCGCCACGGCCCCAGGGCCCAACGTGATGGTGACGGTGAAATGCACGCCGGAGGTCCGGCCCGAGCAGCGCGTCGCCCTCCTTTTCGGCGAGCGCGAGGTGCCGGCTCCCCCTCATCCCACCCAGAGGGACACCTTCAGCTTCAACCTGACAAAGCTCGTGGCCGGTGAATACCTGGTGCGCCTGCGGGTGGACGGCGTGGACAGCATCCCGGTCGACCTCACGGCGTCTCCGCCGGCGTTCGCCGCCGATCAGAAGGTGAAGGTCACATGACGGCCTCCGCCACGGACTGGCAGCAGGCCAACGACGCCTACCTGGGGGCGGCACTCGCCTGGCTGCTCTTGCGCCTCCGGCGGCTCGAGGAGGCCGGGCAGCCGGTGCCGGCACCACCACCGGCTCCGCCACCGCCCGCCCAGCCAGCGGCGGCCGCTCCGCCCTCGTTCAGGGACCGCCTCTGGAGCCGTGCCGCCACGGAGCCCTCCGCGCTGCCCGTCTTCCTCGCCCTGCCGCCGGCCTCCGAGGCCGTCACCGAGGAGCAGATCGCCGAGGCCGCCGCGGCCATGAGCTCCGCCGCGGAGGCCGATCCGCCGCCGGCCCTGGTGCTCCTGACCCAGCGGCTGGGCCTCTCGCGCTTCGAGCGCGAGGTGCTGCTCCTCTGCGCGGCCCTGGAGCTCGACACCCGCGTCGCGGCCCTCTGCGCCCGCGCCCAGGACGACCCGGCCCGCCCCTATCCGACCTTCGCCCTCGCCCTCGCCCTGTTCGACGATCCGGCCTGGGACGTGCTCTCGCCCGAAGGACCCCTGCGCCGCTGGCGGCTGATCGAGATCAATCAGCCCGGGTCCCAACCCCTGACCACCAGCCCGCTGCGGGCCGACGAACGGATCGTCAACTATCTCAAGGGTCTGAACTACCTCGACGACCGTCTGGCGATGTTCCTGCAGCCTCTCGAGCCTACCGATGACGCCGAGCTGCCGCCCTCCCAGCAGGCCGCGGTGGACTCGGTCGTGCGCCGCCTGGAGCGCACGGCTCCGGGGCGGCGGCTGCCGGTCGTCCAACTCGTGGGGCCTGATGCGTCGAGCAAGCAGGACGTGGCCGGCCGCACGGCCGCCGTCCTCGGTCTGCACCTCTACCGCCTGCCGGCCGAGCTGATCCCCGCCCAGGCCGGCGAGCTCGAGACCTTGGCCCGGCTGGTGCAGCGCGAGGCTGCCCTCTGGCCCTTTGCTCTCTATATAGAAGCCAACGACATCGACCGCTCCTCGCCGGCTGAAGGCCAGGCGCCGCCCCTCGGCCGCTTTCTCGCCCGCAGCAACGGCCTGTTCTTCCTCGACGTCCAGGATGTCCGCCCCGAGCTCGGAGAGGCCGGCGAGGGCGCCTTCGCGCTCGACGTGGGCAAGCCCACTCTGGACGAGCAGCGCGGGGCCTGGGAGTCGGCCTTGGGCGAAGCGTCGCCTGTGAGCCCCTCGCTGCTCGCCGGGCAGTTCAGCCTCAGCCTCGCGGCCATCCGCCGCATCGCCCGCGAAGCCCTGGCCGAGCCCGCGGAGGACGAGGGAGAGCTCCACCACCGCCTGTGGGATGCCAGCCGGGCCGTCTCCCGGCCCCGCCTGGACGCCCTGGCCCAGCGCGTGGACCCCAAGGCGACCTGGGAGGACATCGTCCTGCCGGAGAAGCAGGAGATCCTGCTGCGGCAGATCGCCTCCCAGGTGGCGGAGCGCGCCCGGGTGTATGGGGACTGGGGGTTCGCGGAGCGGCAGAACCGCGGCCTGGGCATCAACGCCCTCTTCACGGGCGACAGCGGCACGGGCAAGACCATGGCCGCCGAGGTGATCGCCAACGAGCTGCGCCTGAGCCTCTACCGGATCGACCTCTCGGCGGTGGTCAACAAGTACATCGGCGAGACGGAGAAGCGTCTCCGGCGTCTCTTCGACGCCGCCGAAGACGGCGGAGCGATCCTCTTCTTCGACGAGGCCGACGCGCTCTTCGGCAAGCGCAGCGAGGTCAAGGACAGCCACGACCGCTACGCCAACATCGAGATCAACTACCTGTTGCAGCGCATCGAGTCCTACCGCGGCCTGGCGATTCTGGCGACCAACATGCGCAACGCCCTGGACACGGCCTTCCTGCGCCGCCTGCGCTTCATCGTCGAGTTCCCGACCCAGGGGAAGGCCGAGCGCCGCGAGATATGGCGGCGCGTCTTCCCGTCCGCCACTCCCACCGAGAACCTGGACCTCGATCACCTGGCCCGCCTGAACCTGAAGGGCGGCGACATCAGCAACATCGCGATGAACGCCGCCTTCCTGGCCGCCCGGGCGGGAACGCCGGTGACCATGCCCCTGGTGCTCGCCGCGGCCCGCACCGAGCTCGAAAAACTGAAGCTTCCCATCAACTCCGACGACCTCGCCTGGAGCGCGCCCGTGGAGGCGACGGCATGAACGTCAATCTCCATATCGATCGGTTGATCCTGGACGGAATCGACGTCGGACCCGCGCAGCGCCCGGTGTTGCAGGCGGCGGTGGAAGCCGAGTTGGGGCGACTGTTCATGGAAGGCGGGATGGGGGAGAGTCTGACGGTGGGCGGGGCGTTGCCGTCGCTGAGAGCGGAGGGGTTTCAGATGAGTGGTGACGGGAATCCGGCGCGTCTCGGGCGGCAGATCGCCCGGGCGGTTTATGGGGGGATTGGGAAATGAATCGGCAGACCGTCATGAAGTCCCAAAGGAAGGTTGCACCGATCCAGGACAGTGTCCTCCAGCGAAGGTGCTCATGCGGGCAGCACGCCGTTGCTGGCGGAAAGTGCGAGAATTGTAAGAAGGAGCGGCAACAAGGCAGTGCAGCTGGCGAGGGAACGCGTTCGGAAGCACCATCCATCATGGCGAAGCCGGTTAGTCCTCAGGCGCGCACCTACATTGCGCCGCGCTTCAGTCATGATTTCAGCGGTGTGAGAGTCCATGCCGAAGACAGCGTTAGAGGAATGCGGCGCGCCAAGTTTATCGGCGAGATCGACGACACTCCTGCCCAGGTTCCAGGAAAGAGTGCTGGAAGTGGGAAGGGCGGTACCGCAAAAAAAGCCAGCGGTGGTAATTGCTCGACTATCTGTAACAAGGCGTATGCCGATGCGAGCCTTAATTCCGGTGGTGGCGGCGTTATTTGTGACGGCGCAACCAAATGCGCTTGTGTCTTTGACGTGCCACCCCTGAAGAAGGGGACTTGCCCTGGGTTCGATGATCTCGTAGTTAAGGCACACGAGCGGCGGCATCTCTCCGATGTAGATTGCAATTCTAGTGGAGGGCTGCATAGGCCTCCGTTTCGAGTTCCCTCGGACGCGACTTCTTCCGAGTGCAAGCACCGGCGGGAAAGCATCGTCACTATCGATGCACTTCTTCCCAAAGCCGCGGGAATTTGTAAAACTGGAATAACTAGTATTCGGGGTCAACTCAATACGTGGGTGAAGGCTAACTGTTCGTGACGTGGAAGGAGAGCATCCAAATGCTCAAAATTTATGATGCCCTGAAGGTCGCTGGTGATTTGTTGGAGCAGCGACAGCCAGGGCATATGGCCAACTATAGGCTGACCGCTTCGAGAGTAAACGATCAGTGGGTGTTTTGGTTCGTCTTCCTCCCAGAAACGCCAGGTATGGATATTACGGTCTTCGTGAATGACGACGAGACAGCTAGTATTCTGCAGGGGATCTAAATGGTTGTTCCTTTTTTTGAGGCCGCGGCTTCAGCTCTACCGCCAATCGAGAACGCTCACCATCCGAGCTCTAAGTCAGCGATCCCGATGGACTCGGTCCAGGACGTCCATTCATGACCACCTTCCCCGGATCCCCGCGCCTCGTCAAGGGTGGCCTCGTGCTCATCGATCCGGTGACCGCCAACGTGCGGCGCATCATCGTGCTGCAGTACAACCCGGACACGCTTTCGCGCAGCTTCCAGATTCAAAGCGTGGGGGCGGACGGCGGCGACCGCTCGGAGGCGCTGCGGATCAAGGCGCCGCCGGTCGAGACGATCAAGCTCGAAGCCGAGATCGATGCGACGGATCAGCTCGAGCTGCCGGACGAGGGACAGAACCGTACGGCGGTCGAGCTCGGGATCCATCCGCAACTGGCCGCCCTGGAGACGATCATCTATCCGGCCAGCGAGCAGCTCCTGGCGAACAACCGGTTGGCGAAGGCGGGCACCCTGGAGATCGCGCCCATGGAGTCGCCGCTCACGCTCTTCATCTGGAGCAAGACGCGCATCCTGCCCGTTCGCGTAACCGAGCTCAGCGTCACGGAAGAGGCTTTCGACCCCGCCCTCAATCCCATCCGGGCGAAGGTCAGCCTGGGATTGCGCGTGCTCACCGTCTTCGACCTCGGGTTCGAGCACCGGGGGGGCAACCTCTACATGAGCTATCAGAAGGAAAAGGAGCGGCTGGCCGCCAAGCTCGCGGGCGGCGGCTTCAGCGCGCTGGGAATCGGAGGCATTCCATGATCGATCCGATGCAGGAGCTGATGCGGCTGGGTATCTCGCCGGTGTCGCTGGTGCCGGAAACGAGCCGCTACAGCGGCGTGGAGGTCGCGAAGCTCGAGACGGCCGATGGGGAGACGATCGTCTATCTGCGCCGGCGGTTCGTGCCGCAGCCCGAGCGCTTCTCTCTGTTGCGGGAGCACGTGGTGACCCAGGGCGACCGGCTGGACAACATCACGGCCCAGAACCTGGGCGACCCGGAGCAGTTCTGGCGCGTGTGCGACGCCAACCGCGCGCTGCGGCCGGACGAGCTCACGGAAGAGATCGGCCGGCGGCTGCGCATCACTCTGCCGGAGGGCCTGCCGGGCGGCGAGGAATGAGCAAGAGCTTCCGTCTGACGCTGATGATCGGACCGGCCGTGCCGGTGCCGGTGCCGCAGGAGGTGCTGGACGCGCTGACCGGCGTCCGGGTGACCACGACTGCGGAGGCGAAGCAGCCGAGCGTCTTCGAGCTCACGTTCACCCTCAGCAACCGCTCGCCTCTCCAAACCCTGTTCCTGTTGGCCGGCGGTGCGGTGCCGCCGGTGATCCGCGTCATCCTTCTGGTCACCATCGGCGGCGCGCCCGAGGTGCTGATCGACGGTGTGATCACCGAGCAGAACGTCAGCCCCGGCAGCACGGCGGGCCAATCGACGCTCACGGTCAAGGGGACGGATCTGACGGCGCTCATGGATCTGATCCCTTTCGATGGCCTTCCTTACCCGGCCATGCCGGCCGAAGCGCAGGTGGCCTTGATTCTCGCCAAGTACGCCGCGTTCGGAATCATCCCCCTGGTGATCCCGAGCCTTCTGATCGACGTGCCGATTCCCACCCGCAGCATCCCGCGGCACAAGGGCACAGACCTCTCACATATCCGAAAGCTCGCCGCGAACGTGGGCTATGAGTTCTATATGAAGCCGGGGCCGGCGCCGGGAACGAGCTTCGCGTATTGGGGCCCGCAGGTCAAGGTGGGGGTTCCGCAGCCGGCGCTCAACATCAACATGGACGCCCATACCAACGTCGAGGAGCTGAGCTTCAACTTCAATGCCGAGGCGCCGGAGCTGCCGATCCTCATGATCTATAACGAGGAGACGAAGCTGACGATCCCGATCCCGGTGCCCAACATCGGACCGCTCAATCCGCCGCTGGGCGCGGTGCCGCCGATCCCCAAGAAGATCAAGAAGATCAAGACCACGGCGAAATTCAATGCCATCCGGGCGGCGCTGCTCGGTCTGGCCAGGGCGGCGCGATCTTCGGACGCGGTCGCGGGACAGGGCAAGCTCGACGTCCTGCGTTACGGCCGCCCGCTGCGGGCGCGCGAGCTGGTAGGCGTTCGCGGAGCGGGGCTCGCCTTCGACGGCCTCCATTTCGTCAAGAGCGTGACGCACGACATCAAGCGGGGCGAGTACAAGCAGAGCTTCAGCCTGACCCGAAACGGTTTGATCTCGACGGTTCCAAGGGTGCCCGTATGAACGACGAAGAGATGGAAGACAGTTATTTCTACGGCAAGTACCGCGGCACGGTGATCAACAACATCGATCCCCTGCAGATCGGTCGCATCCAGGTAACGGTGCCGGACGTCTCGGGCTCCATTCCCTCGAGTTGGGCGATGCCTTGTGTGCCCATCACCGGCAAGCAGATGGGGATCTTCGTCGTGCCGCAGGTGGGCGCCGGCGTCTGGGTGGAGTTCGAGCAGGGCGATCCGGATTATCCCATCTGGGTGGGCGGCTTCTGGGGAAGCTCGTCGGAGCTTCCGTCCGCGGCGAAGGAGGGGCTCCCCGTCTCGCCCAGCATCGTGCTGCAGACCGCGGGGCAAAACTCGATCGTGATCAGCGATCTGCCAGGAACGGGCGGCATCGAGCTCAAGAGTAGAACCGGGGCCAAGATCACCATCGACGACACGGGAATCACCATCGACAACGGCAAGGGGGCGAGCGTGAAGCTGACCGGACCCTCGGTTGATATCAACAGCGGCGCACTGAAGGTGACCTGAAGGAGCGGACCATGGGATTCCTTCTGCATCAGGGCGCCACCGTTCTCTGCTCGCATGCCGGGCAGGCGCAGCCGACGGTAATCAATCCGCGCGTGACGGTGAGCGGCCAAGCGACGGTCACGTCGACGGCCCCGTACACCGTCGCCGGCTGTACGTTCCCGCCGCCGCCCAACGGAAACGGTCCGTGCGTCACGGCGCAATGGGTGACGTCGGCCACCCGGATCACCTCCAACGGTCAGGCGCTCCTGCTCTCCGACAGCCAGGCGACCTGCACGCCCACTGGCACGCCGCTCCAGATCACCGTCACCCAGACTCGGGCCACAGGACTATGAACATCGACTTTCCATTTCATTTCGACCGCCTCGGCCGCACCGCCACCACGGGGTTCGACGAGCACGTGCGGGACATGATCGAGCAGCTTCTGTTCACCAACCCGGGGGAGCGGGTCAACCGGCCCGACTTCGGCAGCGGACTGCTGCAACTGGTTTTCGCCCCGAACAGCCCGGAGCTGGCGGCGGCGCTCCAGTTCACCGTCCAGGCCGCCCTTCAGCGCTGGCTGGGCGACGTCATCGACGTCCGGGCCCTGGAGGTCACCAGCGAGGACTCGACGTTGCGCATCGTCGTGGAGTACGTCGTGCTCCGCACCGGCGAAGCAAGGGTCGAAACCTTTGAACGGAGCGGCGTATGACCGCCCTGACCTGCCGCGACGAGCGGCGCCGCCACGAGGTGCGCGCGTCGAAGGACTGGAACGGCCTGGATTACCTGGAGGTCGGCCCGAAGCAGAAGTCGCTCCGGATCTTCTTCCTCAAGAAGGCGCCGTGCGACCTGCTGCCGGAAAACATTTCCATTCTGCCGTGCGGCGGCGGCCCCGAGGTGCGGGTGGTGGACCTGCACCTGTGCATCGTGGACGACGAGGAGCGGGACGACTGCCTGCACGTCGACCTGGACCGGCCGGGCGGCTTCTCGCCCTATCGCCTGTGCCTGGTGGAGAAGGACGACGGCGGCAAGCCGAGGCCGCTCGCCGGCTTCGATCCCCGTTATCACTGCCTGGAATTCAGCTTCAAGGTGGATTGCCCGAGCGATCTCGATTGCAAGGCCGAGCGGGCCTGTCCTCCGGAGCCGCGCCAGGAGCCGGTGATCAATTATCTTGCCAAGGATTACGCGAGCTTCCGCCAGCTCATTCTCGATCGCCTGGCGCTCACTCTGCCCGATTGGCGCGAACGCCACATTCCCGACCTCGGCATCGCCCTGGTCGAGGTGCTGGCGTACGCCGGCGACCATTTGAGCTATTTCCAGGACGCCGTCGCCACCGAGGCGTACCTCGACACGGCGCGCCGGCGGATCTCCGTGCGCCGCCACGTGCGGCTGGTCGACTACCCGATGCACGAGGGGTGCAACGCGCGGGCCTGGGTGTACGTCGAGACGCTGGGGGGAAACCCGAAGCTCGAGGCCGAGGGTTTCTATTGCATCACCAGCTTCGATCCCGCGCCGGAGACCGGCAAGCCGCTCAACGCGGACGACCTGCGCAACATCCCTGGAGACCGCTATCTCGTCTTCGAGCCCGTGGCGGGCACCGGCGCCATCAAGCTGCGCCCGGAGCACAACGAGATCCCGCTCTATGCCTGGGGCGACCGCGAGTGCTGCCTGCCGCGTGGAACGACACGGGCCACGCTGGAAGACGAGTGGTTGAAAAGCGACGACGAAGACGAGGACTGTGAGAAGGAGCCGAAGTACGGTTACGGCTACGGTCACCCTGACGACGATTGCCCTCCGCCGCCTCCGCCCGGGCGCAAGCTCGACCTGAGCGCGGGCGACCTGATCCTGTTCGAGGAGCTCATCGGCCCGAAGACTCACAACGCGGCCGACGCCGACCGGTCTCATCGTCACGTCGTGCGGCTGATCCGGGCCGAGAAGAGTGTGGACAGGCTTCGAAACGTGCCCATCGTGGAGATCGAATGGGCGCGCGAGGATGCCTTGCCGTTCCCGCTGTGCGCCTCCTCCCTGGGCGGCGAGGAGTGCAAAGTGGAGATCGTGAGCGTGGCGCGGGGCAACGTGTTCCTGGCGGATCACGGCCAGAGGATCGACGAGTCCCTGGAGCCCGTGCCGGCGGAGAAGGCCGACCCGCGGTGTGAGGAGGAGGGCCGCTTCTCGGAGGTCCCGCAGGCCGCGGGCCGCTTCAATCCATTTCTCAAGCGGGCGCCTCTGACTTTCCGCCAGCCCCTGCCGGCGCACGCGGACAAGGCTGCCGCCTCGAGCCTGCTGGCCCAGGACCCTCGCCGCGCTCTTCCCGCGCTGGGCCTCACCGCGGAGCCTGCGCCCCCCGGCGAGTCGCAATGGAGCGCTGAACGGGACCTGCTCGCCAGCGGTCCCGACGACCGCCACTTCGTGGCCGAGGTGGACGACGACGGCCGCGCCCACCTGCGCTTCGGCAACGACGAGACGGGCGAGGCGCCGCGGGCCGGCACGGCGTTCAAGGCCCGGTACCGCGTGGGCAACGGGCCCGCGGGCAACGTCGGCGCCGAGGCCATCCGCCACCTCGTGACGCGCGGCACGCGGCTTTCCGGGGTGAGCCTCAAGCCGCGCAACCCCTTGCCGGCGCGGGGCGGCACGCTCCCCGAGCCCCTGGCCGAGGTGCGGCTGCTGGCGCCCCACGCCTTCCGCGAGAAGCTCCAGCGGGCCGTCATCGCCGACGACTACGCCCGCCTCGTCGAGCGCGAGCTCCCCGGACGGGTGCAACGCGCCGCGGCCGCCCTGCGCTGGACGGGGAGCTGGCCCGAGATCCTGGTGGCGGTCGACCCCTTCAGCACGGAAGAGGACGTGGACGGCCTGCTGCGGGACGTCCGGAAGGTGCTCCACCGCTTCCGCCGGATCGGCCACGACCTGGTGGTGCGGCAGGCCGTCTCGGTGGCGCTCGACGTGGCGCTGCTCGTCTGCGTGCAGGCCCATTTCCTGCGCGGCCACGTCGAGGCTGCCCTGCTGGAGGTCCTCGGCACCGGCACCCTTGCAGACGGCCGGCGGGGCCTCTTCCATCCCGACGACCTGACCTTCGGCCAGGGGATCGCCCTGTCGCGGATTCTCGCCGCGGCCCAGGCGGTCGAGGGCGTGGAGAGCGTCGAGGCCGTAACCTTCGAGCGCCTCCACCAGGGGCCCAACGGCGAGATCGAGAACGGTTTCCTCCCCCTCGGTCCCCTGGAGATCGCCCGGCTGGACAACGACCGCCGGTTCCCGGACAACGGCAAGCTCCTGCTGACGATGCGAGGTGGCCGATGAGTGGCGGGCCCATCACCGAACCCTGCTCCTGCGCCGGCGGCTGCGATTGCGGCTGCTGCGAAGGCGTCGAGGTCCTGACGCCGCGGACGATCGCCAACCGGCCCGGCCTCGATGCCCTGGCCTATCGGATCGGGACGCACTCCTCGTTTTTCGAAACGATGAAGGCGCGGCTTTCGAGCCAGAATCTGCCGGCGCTGAGCGCCCTGACGACCCACGAGACGGGCGATCCGTCCATCGCGCTGCTCGACGCCTGGGCCGTGGTGGCCGACGTGCTGACCTTCTATCAGGAGCGCATTGCCAACGAGGGCTATCTGCGCACGGCGACCGAGCGGCGCTCGGCGCTGGAGCTGGCGCGGTTGGTGGGTTACTCGCCCCGCCCGGGCGTCGCCGCGAGCACCTTCCTGGCCTACACGCTGGACCCTGGGCCCGAGACGGTGATCCCCGCCGGCTCCCGCGCCCACAGCGTGCCCGGCCCCGGCGAGCTGCCGCAGCCCTTCGAGACCTCCGAGGACCTGGTGGCCCGCACCGCCTGGAACAACCTCCAGGTGCGGCTCACCCGGCCGCAGCAGACGGAGAAGCTCACCCAGAAAGATTGGATTCAGGATCCGAAACCCGTTCCCCTTTATTTCAAGGGGATCGCGACCCAGCTCAAGCCGAACGATCCGCTGCTGATCGAAACCAATCCCGCGAAGCCTCCGGAGCTCTACCGGGCGATGACGGTGACGCCCGAGGCGCCGAAAGACCGCACCAGGGTCGAGGTCGAGCTGTGGCTGAAACCGGTGCCGCCGCCATCTCCAGGCACGCCCGCAGGCCAGGATGTTCCCCAGCCCCTGGTCGCGGCGGATGCTGTGCGGAACGCCGTCGAGCGCGCCAGCGATCTCGAGGCGCACAGGATCACCTCCGGAGCCACGGTCCGGCAGGTCCTTTCTCATCTGGAGCCGCTGAAGGCCGCCCTCGACGCGGACACCGGCGAGCCCGAGCTGAGGGCCACGGTCGAACAAGTGCTGCCCAAGCTGAAGGACGCGCACGACACCGCGGAGAGGATCGGAGCGACCCGCGTGCAGCCCTGGGTCGCCGGCTTGACGGCCGATCTGGAAGGGATTCTCGAAGACAGCTCGCCCGTGCAGGCGGGCGCGTCCGCTCCAGGCCCGTCCCCAGGGGGACCGCCCAGGACGGCCACCCTCCCCGACATCCTGGAAGCTCTCGGGAAGCGGCCCACGCCGCAACCGGGCAGCAGCCGCCAACTGGACCGGAATACGCAGCAGCTCTTCAGCCGCGGCTCGGATCTCGCTCCGAGGCTGCTGGCCGTGGCCCGGCCGGAACTGCGCGACGTCCTCTACAAGGCCCTGGCGAACGTACCCGCGACCGAGAAGCCCACCCTCAAGGTGTGCGCGCTGCGTACGCGGGCTGCCGTGTTCGGCCACAATGCGCCGCCGGAGCTCGTGCGCCGGACATCGGATGGCGTCATTCTGCGCACGAAAGAGTGGGACCTGCTGTTGCCCGCCGGACCGCCGGGGGAGGCCATCAGCATCGCCCTGCTTCCGTTCGTCGACGGGAATCGGCATTTCCATGTCCAACTGACTCTCAAGATCGGCGATCTGCCCGAGGTCAACCAGGCCCTGGAATTCGTGCAGCCGAATGAGGAGAAGGTTTTCGATTACAAGAGCAACGGCAAAATCGAAGAGAAGGTTCACGTGATCGCGAGAAAGATACCGACACTGGTCGAGGGCGGCGAGGAGGATCTGCCTTTCGATCTGGAGTTCTTTTTCGAAAATCGGGACGTTCGTGTCGAAGTGGCTGGCAACCCGTCCGGGCCGGAGACCGAGCATTTCAAGGTGCAGGGTTCCGGGTTGAGCACCCGATCCGTCCTCGTGCAGCGGCTCGTATCGATCATCGGAGTCCTCGACCCCGGCGAATTCAGGCGGATCGAGGTGGTAGACCAGATCGCTCCCACGTCCGGCGAGCCGGAGAAGGACAACGTTGTCTTCCTCGACAATTCCTATCCCCAGGTCACGCCCGGTGGTTGGATTGTACTCGAGCGTCCAAACAAGAACCTCGGAGGAACGCCTCTGGTCATCACCAGGGCGCTGACCGTGAAGGACGTCTCCCGGTCCGCTTACGGCTTTTCGGGGAAGAGCACGAGGGTCGAGCTGGGCAAGCCCTGGCTGCAACTCAAGCAGCAGCCTCTGGACACCTTCGCCGTCATCCGTGGCACGGCCGTCTACGCGCAATGCGAAGAGCTGGAGCTGGCGGAGGAGCCCATCGAAAGCGATCTCTGCGGCGGCGAGATCGAGCTGGCCGACCTGGTCGACGGGCTGCAGGCCGGCCGCTGGCTGATCTTCGCCGGCGAGCGCACGGACGTCGGAGCGCTCGATCCGATAACGAGAAAAGTGATCGTTCCGGTGACAGGCGTGCCGGTGGCCGAGCTGGTCATGCTGACCGGCGTGAAGCAGGGCGTGGCCCAGAGAACGGTGGGTGGAACGTCGGCCGGTCTCCCCGGCGACCGCACCCACACCACCCTGACCCTCGCCTCGCCCCTGGCCTACTGCTACCGGCGCGACACCCTCAGGATCTTCGGCAACGTCGTCCACTCAACCCACGGCGAGAGCCGCTTCGAGGTGCTGGGCAGCGGCGACGGCAGCAAGGCCCTGCAGGCGTTCACGCTCAAACAGCCGCCCCTCACCTACATTTCCGCCCCCACGCCGTCCGGCGTCGAGAGCACCCTCAAGGCGCGGGTCGACGACATCCTCTGGCACGAGGCGCCCAGCCTCGCCAGCCTGGGGCCCACGGACCGCAGCTACATCCTGCGCACGGACGACGGCGGACAGACCACCGTCGTCTTCGGCAACGGCGAGCGCGGCGCGCGGCTGCCCACGGGGCGCGAGAACGTGCGGGCGGCCTACCGCAACGGCATCGGCAAGGTAGGCAACCTCAAGGCCGAGCAGATCAGCCAGCTCGCCACCCGCCCTCTGGGCGTCAAGGACGTGATCAATCCCCTGCCGGCGACCGGCGGCGCCGACCGGGACAGCCGCGACCAGGTGAAGCGCAACGCCCCTCTCACGGTGAGGGCCCTGGACCGCCTCATCTCCGTCCAGGACTACGAGGACTTCTCCCGCATCTTCGCGGGCGTCGGCAAGGCGAGCGCCGCGCGCCTCACGGACGGCCGCGTTCAGCTCGTCCACGTCACCATCGCGGGCGAGGACGACATTCCGATCCTCGAGACGTCCGACCTCTTCCGCAACCTGGACGCGGCCCTGCGGCGGTTCGGCGACCCCCGCCAGGCGTTGCGGCTGGAGCTCCGCCAGCGGGCCTTCATGGTCGTCGAGGCCGAGGTGAAGCTGCTGCCGGACTTCTTCTGGGATGCGGTCGAGCCGAAGATCCGCGCCGCGATGCTCGACGCCTTCGGCTTCGCGCGCCGCGACCTCGGCCAGGACGTGCTGCTGAGCGAGGTCTTCCGCACCATCCAGGGCGTTCGCGGCGTGGATTACGTGGACGTCAACGTGCTCGCTAGCCGCGATCCGGAGGTTTTCTCGGCGGAGCTCGATCTCACGGACCAGCCGAAGAAACGGCTGCCGGCGTCCCTGGCCCGCATCGACACGACCACGGAGATCGTGCCCGCGCAACTGATCTATCTCACGCCCGAGGTGGCCGACACCCTGATCCTGAAGGAGCGGAAATCATGAGCGGTCCCTTCACGAGCGGCCGGGAAGACCGCCTGTACGACCTCCTGCCGGCCGTCTACCGGCTGCGCGACTTCGAGCAGGGTTTTCCCCTGCGCGACCTGCTGCGGGTCATCGCCGAGCAGGTGAACGCCGTCGAGGACGACATCGCCCGGCTCTATGAGAACTGGTTCATCGAGACCTGCCAGGACTGGGTGGTCCCGTACATCGGCGATCTGATCGGTTACCGGCCCGTCCACGACGCGGGCGAGCCCGGCGATCTGAAGACCCCGGCGGCAGGCGCACGCAACAAGATCCTGATCCCTCGCGGCGATGTGGCCAACACGCTGCGCAACCGTCAGCGCAAGGGAACGCTGGCCCTGCTGGAGCTGCTCGCCCGCGACGTGGCCGGCTGGCCGGCGCGGGCCGTGGAGTTTTACAAGCTCGTGGGCTTCACCCAGCACCTCAACCATCTCCGGCTGCACCGGGGGCGGACGGTGGATCTGCGCCAAGGCCTGGCGCTCGGCCGGCTGGGCGGCCCCTTCGACCGGCTGGCCCACACGGTGGACGTCCGCCGCACGGGCTCGCACCGCACCCCGGGGCGGCCCAACCTTCCCGGCGTCGGCCTCTTCCTCTGGCGGCTGCGCTCCTACTCCGTCAGCGGCACCTCGGGCTACTGCAAGGAGCGGGGCGACAACCACTTCACTTTCAGCGTCCTGGGCAACGACGTGCCGCTCTTCACCAGGCCGGAGCCGGAGATCGAGCCCACTCACATTGCCGAGGAGTTGAACCTCCCGATTCCCATCCGGCGGCGGGCCTTCGAAGCGCGCAAGGCGGATTATTACGGGCTTGGCAAGAGCCTTTATATCAAGCGTGTTGTCAAAGGCAAGGAACCCGAGCCGATCCCTCTCGAGGAGATCGTCGTCGCCGACCTCAGCGGCTGGCATTACCAGCCCCGCAAGGGCCATGTGGCCATCGATCCGGAGCTGGGCCGCATCGCGTTCCCTGCGCGCCACGTGCCGAAGAACGGCATCCAGGTTTTCTATCACTACGGGTTCAGCGCCGACATCGGCGGCGGCGAGTACGACCGCACCATTTCGCAGCCCGCGGGCGCCAAGGTCTACCCCGTGGGGACGGGGCCAGGTCAGTCCCGTTCCATCGAAGAGGCCTTGCTGGCGTGGTCCGGCGAGGCGCCCGATCACGCCGTCGTCGAGATCACCGACAGCCGGGACTACGTGGAGCAGATCAACGTCACGCTCCGGGAAAATCAAACCTTGCAGATCCGCGCCGCCCGCCGCAAGCGCCCGGTGATCCGCCTGCTCGACCGGCAGACCTCGGCCCGGGATTCGCTCAGCGTCGAGGGTGCGGCCGGCAGCGCCTTCACCCTCGACGGTCTGCTGGTGACCGGCCGCGGCGTCCGCATCGAGGGCGACCTCGCCGCCGTCACCGTGCGCCACTCGACGCTGGTGCCCGGCTGGGGCCTGCACGGCGACTGCTCGCCCCGCGAGCCCGCGGAGCCGAGCCTGGAGCTGTTCAACGTCCGCGCCAAGGTCGCCGTCGAGCACTCGATCGTGGGCTCCATCCTGGTCAACCAGGACGAGGTCGGCACCGACCCGGTGCCCCTCCGCATCAGCGACAGCATCGTGGACGCCACCAGCCGCGAGCTCGAGGCCGTGAGCGCGCCGGACGAGCTGGTGGCCCACGCGCGCCTCACGGTGCTGCGCAGCACCGTGTTCGGCGAGGTGCGGGTGCACGCCCTGGAACTGGGGGAGAACAGCATCTTCGAGGGCTTCCTGCAGGTGGCGCGGCGCCAGATCGGCTGCCTGCGCTTCTCCTCCTACGTACCGGGCTCGTGCACGCCGCACCGCTTCAACTGCCAGCCCGATCTGGTCGGTCCCGACAAGCGGGAACGGGTGCGGCCGCGTTTCCGCAGCGAGCGCTACGGCGCGCCCGACTACTCCCGCCTCACCGACGACTGCGCCCAGGAGATCCGGCGCGGCGCCGACGACGAGTCGGAGATGGGCGTCTTCCACGATCTCTTCGAACCCCAGCGGGAAGCGAATCTGCGCGCCCGCCTCGACGAATTCACACCGGCCGGCGTGGACGCGGGCCTCATCTTCGCCAGCTAGGAGGCCACCATGAAAGGCGACTTCTCACGTCTCACCTTCGATCGCAGCAAGCAGTTCAGCCGCGTGCTGATGCAGCAGGGGCGCGTGCAGGTCGACGCCGATTGGAACGAGCAGTCGGACATCGTTCTGCACTATCTGCGGGCCCTGGCGGCGGACCTGATCGGGCCTTTCGGAGGGCCGGCCAAAGACGATATAACACCGGGCGACGGCTTCAAGATCGAAATGATTTTAGAGAAAGGCGAGCTCAGCGACCTGAAGATCGGCAAGGGCCGCTATTACGTGGATGGCATCCTCAGCGAGAACCTCGGCGACGGCGCGCGTTTTCTCGCCCAGCCGAACCTCCCTCTGGAGAAGGAGCTTCCCCACGAGAGTTTCCTGATCTACCTGGACGTCTGGGAGCGCCATATCACTCACATCGAAGACGGCAGCATCCGCGAGGTGGCGCTCGGCGGACCCGACACGGCGACCCGGGCCCAGGTGATCTGGCAGGTCCGAGCGACGGAAAAGAGACCGGAAGGGGATCCGAACCGTCCCGACCCGCCCTGGCCGACCTCCGAAGAGTGGGAGGCATGGGTGAAGCTCCGGCTGGGTGGGGGACTGCTCAAGGCGCGGGCGAAGCTCGGCACGGACGTCACCGATCCCTGCGTCGCCTCGCCCGACGCGCGCTTCCGCGGGCCGGAAAACCAGCTCTACCGAGTCGAGATCCACAAGAAAGGCACCGCCGGCGGGGGAGCGACGTTCAAGTGGTCGCGGGACAACGGCTCCGTGACCTTCCCGATCCTGAATCTGGCCACCGACAGCGGCGCCAACACGACGACCGTGACGTTGGAGAACCTGGGGCAGGACGGCCGTCTCACCCTCTCTGCCGAGGACTGGGTGGAGATCGTCGACGACAGCGTCGCCCTGCGCTACGACGACGAGCCGCTGCCGTTGCTCCAGGTGGCGTCGGTGGACTCGGGCCGGTCGCGGGTGACGTTGCGGAAGACGATCGGCTCGACCGTCGGCCAGAACCGCGACCTGCACCCCCTCCTGCGCCGCTGGGACCAGGGCCGCTCGAAGGGTCCCAAGCCCGGTACGGACGGGGATCTCAAGGTCGTGGAGGGGGCGGACCAGTGGCTCGATCTCGAGGAAGGCGTCCAAGTCTCCTTCCAGCCGGCGCCGGCCGGCTCGCCCGCCTTCTCGTACCGCCGGGGCGATTACTGGCTGATCCCGGCGCGCACCGCCACGGGCGATGTCGAGTGGCCCGGCCCGCCGGAAAACCCGCAGGCCCTGCCGCCGCAAGGGGTGGAGCACCGCTTCGCACCCCTGGGGGTGCTGCTGGACCCCACGGCGAGCACCAGAGATCTGCGGGATCTGCGCAGTCAGTTCGTGCCGCTGGGGAAGCTGGTTTGAACCAGGAGGGGGAATATGCGTGCTTTCGCGGCGAAGAGTGCAGCTTCTTCCGGCGCTGCAACCGCAAGCCTGTCTCGCTTCGGCCTGTTTTCTGGAAACGGGGAGAATCGAACGGCTCAACGGATTCACGCCGGTGAGTCGCGTGCCGGCCAGTCGTTCCGCTTCGCCCACGACTTCAGTCAAATTCCCCTGCACACCGGCGGACGCGGTGAATCGCGGCCAGCGCTGACGATCAATACTCCCGGCGACGAGTACGAGCGAGAGGCGGACCGTGTCGCCGCTCAGGTTCTGGGCATGCCGGAAGTCCAGCCTGATTCACCTTCTCACGAGTTGGCCCGCGTGGTACACCGGGACCGTTCAACGGAGGCCGCGAAGACCGTTCGCCGGTCGGTGGGACCCAGTTCGAAATGTCCAGCGAACGTTCACGACGCGCCCGCGGATCCGCTCGCCCGTCTGGAGACCATTGATTCGCTCGCGCAACTCATGGCGCTTGGCAGCAGCAACGTGCTCTTTCTCGAATCGCTGACGTTCAGAGACCCCACGTTCGGGCCCTCCTATGTGTCCGATGCGTACCGCAAGTGGTTCGGCGCGCCGGAGCAGGCGTCGGCCGGGAAATGGAAAAGCCGGTTCAAGGCGGCCACGTTCGCGACCGAAAAGGATGCCGCGGCCCATGAGATGGGGGAGCTCGCCGAGCGCTTTGGAAAGCTTCACCAGTGGCTGGCGAGTGACATCCGTTATGTCTGCCCCGGCACGGGTCCTTCCAAGATTCCGGGCTGCGCCCCCAAGTCCTGTACGACCGAGGCCTGGTCCTGTCCAGGGGCTCGGGCGATCAGCATCTGCCCGAAATTCTGGGCCGTGAAAAAAGACGACGGGCTCGCCAGTCTGCTCGTTCACGAGTCGGTTCATACGGGACTTCGTTTCCGGCAGCATTCCATGGCGGACGCGCGGGGCCGCGGATCGAATTCGGCTTGTTACCAGGGATTCGTGGATGAGATCTATAAGACCGGCTCCAGGCCACTGTCCTCACAATGCACGCCGATCTAGAGGGCGGCGCTCCATGAACGGTGCTCCGTGTAGAGGAAAGCAGGGCATGCCGTTTGCTACCCTGGTACGGCGAGGCCGGGACGACCCGTCCCACACCAGGAAACGACTTCAGGAGAGACCTCGATGGCGACACAGCAGAGCGGCAAGACCGGCGTGAAGTCCGATTCGCAGAAACAGGACAACACCCGCCACGGCTCGGACCCGGCGCCCGAGACCAACCAGGTCCCGGGCGCGCACGGATGGAAGGAGACGACGACGACCCCGGCGGACAGCCAAGACCTCCTCCACGACGTGCCGGCCGGGAAGAGCAAGAGGTCGTCCGGGAACGCCTAGATTAGGCGAGGCCCGGGGGGCGCCGTACGCGAGGGCGCGGGAGCCCTAATAATAGAAGACGTGATCCAGGCAACTCCCGCAGCCGCCGTCGCGGGTGCAGGCCGTGAACATGTATTGATGGAACAATCCCGACGGCAGAGGGGCGGTCGGGCAGGTCCAGGTCGCGTTGCAGCTTGGAACGTTGGAGATCATGCACGTCACCTTGGCGTTCGCCCGGGTCTGATTGAAGCCGCCCGATGTCGGAGTCCAGTAGAACCCCGTTGTACGGTCCTGGTAGTACGCCTCGACGGGAGACGAGGAGGTGAAGCACGTCCCGAAGGCGCCGTCGGTCGCCGTACCGTTCCAGGCGAGGGGCGGCGAGCTGGAGCTCACCGTGGGGCAGGTCTTGTCCCAGATATGCCAGTCGCTGGTCGTGGTCGAGTTGTCGGGCCAGCGGATGAACGAGGGATCGTCCTTCTGATCGGTGGGAGCCGAGTACCAGGGACCCTTGGTGGCGCTGCCCGAGCCGTTCGTACAGAGCCAGCCGGGGCCGAAGATCCAGGAGTTGTTGCGGTACGAGTTGAGCTCGCCGCAAGTGCTCGCCGGACCGCCCGTGACGTAGTAATACAGCGGCGTCCCGCCGTTGAGATAAGCGTGGTTGATGTGCAGGCTGAACTGCCCGGTGCCCACCGAGGCCTCCTGGAAACGCCGGAAGCCGGCGCCATCCCCGGGTTCCCGCGAGAGCGTGGAGACCTCTCCCTTCCGGACCATGATCTCCTGCGTGACGATCCCCCAATACTGGCGCTGCTGGAGGAAGCTCCGGAGGTCGACCTTCACCTCGACCTCCCTGGAGGCGCTGAGGGTGACGTAGCCCAGCACGGCACCGTCCGAGTCGAGGGCCCGCACCTCGGCGGAGCTGCTCCCGCTCCGCAGCGTGACGCGGGCGGCCAGCGGCCCGTTGCCGTTCCACAGGACCTTGGACACGGCGCTCTCCCCCCGCCTCAGGCGGCTCTCCGCCCTGGCCTTGGCATGGGCGAAGAGTGCGGCCGTGTCTGGCAGCACATCCCCCAGGCTCTCCGCCTCCCCGGAAGCCGCCCGGACGATACCGAGCGAGGCGGGGTCGAAGCCGGCGGAGGCCGTCACCAGCAGCAGATCGGGATGATCCTGGATGCGCACCTCTTCCCCGGCCGACCTCCGGACCTGCGAGATCTGACCCGGCGCCAGGAGGATCGTCTCCGTCTGGCGAGCTCCATGGCCGGTTCTCTCCACTTGCAGCTCGATGAAGTCGCCGCCGAGGTTCAGAGTCCAGACGTTGGCGAGCGGCTTTCCTTCTTCCTGAGACCGGCGCGGGGCCGCCCAACTCATCCCAGCCATCAACAGAACGGTCACTCCCGCGAGCACGACGCGAATTCCTCGCAACATGGCTTCCCTCCCTGACAGACGGTCCGAGGGCGGGATCGCCCTCGGACGGCAAGACCAGCGATGTGCAGGTGGCTGCCCTCTATGATGCGCGATTGGGGGGAAGAAATGGTCAGGCCGTACCCTCTGCTAGACTTTCCGCCATGGCACGCAAACGCAACCTCCTGCCCCTGGGCGGCTTTCTCGTCTGCCTGGTCGCCTTCCTGAGCTACTTCGTATTCTTCTACCGTTTCCCGGCCACCCGTGACCTTCCTTGGGCGAACTGGATTCTGTTCGCGCTCGGGCTCGGGCTGGCGGGTGTGGGAGCGGCCCGGGCCTTCCGCAGGCCGGAGACCTATCGCGGGCGGGTGATGGGGCCGGTGTTCGCCGGGCTCAGCCTGGCCGTGCTCGGATTCTTCCTCTTTACCACCACCGTCATGTCGCGGCAGCTCCCGGCCGCCGCGGGCGCTCCCAAGGTAGGCGAGAAAGCGCCCGATTTCGTCCTCCTGAACCAGGAGGGACGGCCTGTGCGGCTCTACGACCTTCTCGGCGCCACCGGCTCCAGCCCGTCGTCCTGGGTCGTCCTCATCTTCTATCGCGGCTACTGGTGACCGTTCTGCAACTCCGAGTTACGGAGTTTCCAGCAGTACCTTCCCGAGCTTGAAAAGCGCGGTATCCGGCCGGTGGCCCTGAGCGTGGATTCGCCGTCCACGAATCGGGAGCATCTCGCCAAGACGGGGTGGACCTACACCTTCCTGAGTGATCCCAAGGCGCAGGTCATCCGCAGCTACGACCTCCTCCATGCCGTGGACGGCCAGGAGATCGCGCGGCCGGCGGAGCTCCTGATCGATCCGGCCGGCACGGTCCGCTGGGTGGACCTGACCGAGGACTTCCGGGTCCGCACCCGCCCTGAGACCGTGCTCGAGGTCTACGACCGCCTGGCTGGCGAGGGACGTTGAGCTAGCCGCAGTGGCCGCCGGCGTCTACCGCCGGCCGCCGCCCAGGAGGCCGCCGGCCATCCCCGCCAGGTCGTCCATGATGTTGCCGTCGCCGTCCCGGTCGAGCAGGACGTTGAGCAGCCCCCCGTGCTGCGGGTTCGTCTCCTGGACGCGATTGCGCTCGCCTGTGAGGACGTCGGAGAGGCCTCCGGAATCGAGGCCGCGCTGCCGCTGGGCGCGGCCGAGGGCGCCGAGGACGAGCGGGGCGAGCATCATCAGCAGCTTTGCAGCCGTGGCGCCGTCGAGCCCCGACGCGCGGCCGACCTGCGTCGCGACGGCGGGCTGGCGGTTGCCGAAGATGTGGCCCAGGATGCCGGCGCCCTGCTGTCCCAAATGGGCGCCGCCACCCCCCAGGAGCTCGCCGAGGTTGTCGAAGACGCTGCCGTCGTGATCCTTCGAGAGGGCGCCCAGGAGCTGCTCGGCGCCGGCCGGCTGGGAAGCGTTGTGGGAGAGCCCTCCGAGGAGAGCCGTGAGAGCGGCCGGGACGGCCTGACGGGTGGTATTCGGATCGACGCCAAGCTGCTGGCTGAGCTGGGAAACCGCGTTGTCGTCGAGCTGCTGGTTGACGAGGTCGATCAATGGAGCCAAAGCGTACCTCCTTCATGAGAGTGGGAGGCGCCAAGTCCTTGCCGCCTCTCCGGTCCTGGAGGCGCTGCAATGACGCTGCCAGGCTGGAGAAAACTCAGTATTCCGCGAAGGCGTCGTCCGGATAGCAGAACAGCCAGCGCTCGCCCGGCTCCGCCGAGGCGACGACGGGGTGCCCGCTGGCGTGCGCGTGTTTGGTGGTGTGGCGGTTCGGCGAGCTGTCGCAGCAGAGCGTGACGCCGCAGGTCTGGCACGTCCGCAGATGAACCCATTGCGAGCCGATCTTCACGCATTCCTCGCACTCGTGGCGTTTCGCGTGCTTGACGGTCTCGATGGCTTCGATATGAGAGCAGGTTTCGTCAGGCATGATCGAGCTCCTCCTACTCGTGGAGCACCTGGTGGACGAAGGAGACCGCGATCGATCCCTCTCCGACGGCCGAGGCCACACGTTTGATGTTGCCGGCCCGGACGTCGCCGACCGCGAACACTCCGGGCAGGCTCGTTTCGAGGAGATAGGGAGGCCGGGCGAGCGGCCACCCCGCTTCGGCGAGATCGTCCGGCGACAGGTCGGGTCCCGTCTTGATGAATCCCCTGGCGTCGAGCACGACACAATCCTGGAGCCAGTGAGTGCTGGGCGCGGCGCCGGTCATGACGAAGACGTGGCGGATGTCGTGGGCCTCTGAATCCCCGGTCTGGCGGTCCTGCCATCGCACCCGTTCGAGATGGCCGTTGCCTTCCAGGGCCACGAGCTCCGTGCGCGTTCGCAGAGTGATGGCAGGATGCGTCTCGATGCGCCGGATCAGGTATCGCGACATGGTCTCCGCCAGCCCGCCCGAGCGGATGAGCATGTGTACGCGCCGGGCCGTCCGCGCCAGGAAGACGGCGGCCTGGCCGGCCGAGTTGCCGCCTCCTATCACGATCACGTCCTCGCCGCCGCAGAGCTGCGACTCGATGAACGTCGCGCCGTAGTACACGCCGGCGCCTTCGAATTGCGACAGGTTCTGCAGCGGCAGCTTCCGGTACTCGGCGCCGGTGGCGATGATGACGGCGCGCGCCGGCACGCGCGGACCATCGTCGATCTCGATGGCGTAAGGCCTGCGGACGCAGGCGAGCCTCTGGGCGCCTCTCGCGATCATCAGATGGGCCCCGAACTTCTGCGCCTGGGTATACGCGCGCGCCGCCAGCTCCTGGCCCGAGATGCCCATGGGAAAGCCGAGATAGTTCTCGATCCTCGAGCTCGACCCTGCCTGCCCCCCGGGCGAGGTCGACTCCAGCACCAGGACGTCGAGCCCCTCCGACGCGCCGTACACGGCGGCCGCGAGCCCCGCGGGTCCGGCGCCGATGACGACCAGGTCGCGGATCTGGCTCTGGTCGATCGACTCGTTGAGGCCCAGGCAGTCGGCGATCTGCTTGAGGGTCGGGTTCCGGAGCACCACTTCGCCGCGGCAGATCAGGACGGGCACGTCTTCCTCGCCGATGTGAAACCGGTCCAGCAGGACCTGGACGTCGGCGTCGTGGTCGAGGTCGATGTAGGCGTAGGGATGGCCGTTGCGCGTCAGGAACTCCTTGACGCGGAGGGTGCCGGCACAGTGGACGGAGCCGACGAGCACGACGTCGCCGAGCCCGTGCGCGATCAGCTCCACCCGGCGCAGGATGAAGGCCCGCAGGATGACCTCGCCCAGCTCGGTGTCGGTCTGGACGAGCTCCAGCAACTGCTCGTGGTCCATCTCGATCACCTCGCCCGGCTCGGTCGCGCGCGCCTGGAAGAGCGCCCGCCGGTTCGAGAGCATGTTGACCTCGCCGGTGAACTGGCCGGGGCCATGGACGGCGACCAGCGTCTCGACCGCGTCCGACAGCCGGACGATCTCGACCCGGCCCGCCGTGACCACGAAGAACGGCACGATCTGCTCTCCAGCCTCGATCAGCACCTCTCCCTGCCGCACCGGCCGCACGGACCCGTGCGCCGCGATACGCGCGACCTGCGCCGGCGTCAGCTTCGGGAACATCTGGTCGGCGGGCGAGGCGAGGGTCGGGGCGGGAGGCGTGGGCTCGGTCATGGCCGACAACTCTACGCCAAGGGGGCCTGCGCTACCACCATCGTGGTAAGCGCAGGCCCTGAGACCCTCCGGAACCGGGCGGCTCCGGAGGGGATGGCGTTAGTCGCGATCCACAATCACCAGGACATCCACGAAGCCATCATAGCGGTCATCGAAATTGCCGGAAGCGTCCCTGACCGCGAACCTCACCAGCACCTTGACCGTCCCAGCAGTGATGCTCTGCACGGTCGTATCGATTTCCATTCTCCACAGGTGATGGTCGGAGTCGGTGTACCCGATTTCGAAGCCGTTGATAACGGCCTCGGCTTTCCGAACGGTGCTTGGGAAGAAGAATGGAACCTCCATGCGGTTTGCGACTCCTGAAATCGGAGCAAATTGGAACCTCTGTCGCTGAAAATCGATGGCCATCTTGTCTCCTCACGTCATGTGGGTGCTCGATCGGAAGTGATCGATCTCTTTCCCAGCCTGGAGCACGGCCGGTGCCACTTCCCGAAAAAGATAGGAAAAGCCAGGTCTGTCAGCGATTTGCTGCATCCGGACTGCGGCACGCCGGCGGCAAGCGTTCTATCGGAATGGATAGAAAACCCTATCGCCGCGGATAGAAGCGAACGCCGGTTGCGGTGCTCTCACGAGGGCGGCGCGGCCTGGCACGGCCCGTGCTCCTGGCCGGAGCGCGATCGATCAAATCTGATCGATTTCAAATAAAATGGAGATCGACATGAGTTCCATAAAAACCTTGCTGCTCGCCGGCTGCCTCGCGCTTTTCGCGCTGTTCCCGGCAGGAGCGCAGACGTTTCACGAGCTCTACGGCCACACTTATCAGTTCGGCGAGCTGACCTCGGTGGCCTCCACCAGTCTGCCCGGGGCGATCGCCAGCGGGAGCTTCAACGTCGGTGGCACCCAGGGCGTGCTGCTCAAGATCCTGCCGACGGGCAAGCCCGCGTGGGTGCGGGCCTACGGTCCGACGGAGCTCTCCGCGGCCCGCGAAACGCCGGCCGGCGGCTTCGCCTGGATCGGCACCGGCGAGTCGGTGCAGCCTCAAGGCTTCACGCCGGTGGTCGCCGGAGTCGATCTCATGGGGATGGTTCTCTGGTCGCGGGCGATTCGCGTCGCCTTGCCGGACGGCAGCCCGGCGGACCATGCCTACGGCCGCTTCCTGGAGATCGATCCCAAGGACGGCGGCTACTGGGTGGGCGGCGAGCTATGGTCCCGCACGGCCGACGATCCCCAGCCCTGGTTGGGCAAGCTCGACAGCGCCGGCAATCTGATGTGGGCGAAGACCCTGGCCGTCTCCGGCAACGCCCGTTTCTTCTCGATCTTCCCCGCCTTCGACGGCGGCATCATCGGCGTCGGCCAGAGGTGGGCCCAGGATGACCCCGGGAGGAACCATGCCGCGATGCTGGCGATCAAGCTGGGCCCCGGCGGCGATCTCGTGTGGGGGTCCAACTACCGGGTGCAGAACGCCGAGATCGGCGAGCAGCGGCTGTCCGATCTGGATCGCGATCCGCGCTACACCCGGGCGGAGTCCGTGGTGGTCGGCACCGTGGCCGCCTTCTGCAAGAGCGTTCCCTCCCTCCCCTGCGACCCCGTGGAGTCCGTGGCCTTCGTGGCGATCCTGGACGAAACCACGGGCAAGCTGTCGCAGGCCCGCGGCCTCTTCTCCACGAGCCGGCCGAAGACTTTCGGCGAGACGGTCGTCATGGATCTGCCGGGCGAGACCACCGCGGTCGGCGGCGAGATCGCGGGGAACGAACCCGGCAGCCGGCAAGGGCTCCTGGCTTTGCTGACTCCGGGCGCCAGCTTCGTCCGCACAGCCATGACCCACGGCGCCGGCCGCGGCTTCGACGTCGACGTGAGGAGCCTCGACCGGTGGCAAGACGCGACCGGCTCCGGTTATCTCTTCGCGACGAACGAGAGCTTCGCGGAGCCGAGGACTGTGCCGACCCTGCTCCGCAGCCTGGTGCGGACCGACCGTGACGGCCGCTCGGGATCTTGCGAGCAGTGCACGGAGGTCAAGACCTTCGAAGCCTGGCCCTACGATAGCGAGGTCCAACTCGAGCTGATCAGCGGCAGGGCGGAGCCGTTCGCGGTCGAGGCCGTGCCGGTCGAGCTCGTGGACAAGCCCTGCACCGAACCCTGCAGTGGACCCTGAACGGCCGGTCAGAGCGCGGCGCGGAGCTCGAGGTTGGTGATCAGCCGGTGCAGGTAGTTGGCCTGAAGGCCGAGCGCCCGCGCGGCGGCGGAGACGTTGCCGTGGGCCTCGCGGACGGCGTCCACGATCAGGTTCTTCTTGAACTCGTTGACGGCGGCGTGGAACTCCGGCAGGCCGACGGCCTCGGTCTTGCCGGCGCCCGCCGCCGTTTCGAGGATCGCCTCGGGCAGGTCGGCGGGAACGATCAGCTCGCCCTCGCCCAGGGCCACCGCGCGCTCGACGGCGTTCTTGAGCTCGCGGACATTGCCCGGCCAGGAGTAACGCTCCAAAAGGGCGCGGGCGCTCGGGCTGAAGCCGGCCACCGGCCGCCCGAGCTCGCGGCTGAAACGGGCGGCGAAGTGGCTGGCGAGCAGCGGGATGTCCTCCCGCCGGTCGCGCAGCGCCGGCAGGGTCAAGGGGATCACCGCCAGCCGGTAGTAGAGGTCGGCGCGGAAGTCTCCCTCGCGAATCGCCTGCTCCAGATCCCGATGGGTGGCGGCCACCACCCGCACGTCGACCTTGATCGGCCGGGTGCCGCCGACCCGCTCGAATTCCCGTTCCTGGAGGAAGCGCAGGAGCTTGGCCTGGAGGCTCGGCTTGATCTCTCCAAGCTCGTCCAGGAACACGGTGCCCGAGTCGGCGACCTCGAGCTTGCCGATCTTCCGCTCCAAGGCGCCGGTGAACGCGCCCCTCTCATGGCCGAAGAGCTCGCTCTCCAGGAGGGTGTCCGAGAGCGTCGCGCAGTTGATCGCCACGAACGGCCGGCCGGCCCGCGGGCTGCGGTCGTGGAGGGTGCGCGCCGCGAGCTCCTTGCCGGTGCCGCTTTCGCCGCGGAGGAGCACGGTCGACGGCGTGGCGGCGGCGCGCACGAGGAGCCGGTAGACCTCCTGCATGCGCGGGCTCTCGCCCACCAGATCCTGCCCGAGGGCCGCCTCCAGGCGCCGCCTCTCGGCCTCCTGCCACTCGAACCGGCGCACGGTGTCGAGCGCCAGGGCGGCCATCCGGCAGGCGGCGGCAAGGAGCGCCAGATGCCCCGGGTCGAAGGGCGCGGCGGCGTCCCGCGTGTCGGCGTAGAGGAGCCCTACGACCGTGGAGCCGCCGGAACCCCCGGAGGCATGGAGGGGAACGGCGAGGAGCGAGCTCAGGCGCTCGGCGAGGACGCTCGCCGCCGTGCCGAGGCCTGGCGTGTGGACGACGTCCGAAGCGAGGAGGGCGAGCCGTTCGCCGGCTACCTGGGAGAGGATCGTCCGGCTCACCGGGAAGGGCTCGGCCGGCCCCTGCCGGTCGCGGGCGAAGGCGGCTTCCGGCTCGCCCTCGGGGTCCAGGAGGAGAACGGCGGCGCGCCCGGCCGGGGAGATGGCGAAGACCAGTTCGAGGAGGCGCCGGGCCAGCGTCTCCGTCGAGCGGAGGGCGTGGAGATCCTCGGCCGCCTGGAGGAGCGCCGCGAGGTCGCGCTCCGCCCGCCCCTCCCGGGCCTCTGCCGGGATCGCCGCGGCGAGCGCGGCAGGCTCGAGCTGGGGAGCGCCGGGCGGCCAGTGGACGGTGGAGGCCGCCACGTAGCCCGATGCGTCCAGCAGTCCGCCGGTCGCCTCTGCGCTCTCCTCCTCGTCGCGGTAGAGTAAAAGGGAGCTGCCGATGTTGATCAGGTCTCCCGAGGCCAGAACCCGCTCGCGGATGGGCACGCCGTTGACGAAGGTGCCGTGACGGCTGTCCAGATCCCTGAGGATGCAACGCTCGCCGTCGAGCGTGACGACACAGTGCTGCCTGGACACGGCGAGGTCTCGCAATTGGAGACCGTTCTCCGGCATCCGGCCAAGAGTGACCGGGGCAGGGCCGAGGGCGAAGGTGCTCCCGGCGAGTGGACCAGCGATGGCGACGAGCCTGGTGTTCAAGCGTCTCCCTCTATCGGTTTCGGACCGGTTTTCTATCCATAACGATAGAGCATTTGGCGCCCCGGCTCCAGCCCGAACCGTTGGCGGCCCGAGGAGAGCGCCGCGATTCGCAAGGTTTTACGGATTGGCATCGAACGTGCCTTGGACAAGAATCGAACCCTATGACAGGCCAGTCCCGAGAGCGGCCGAAGGAGGAGAGAGATGTCTGGAATTCCTGCGAAGGTGTGGCACGATGGAACGGATTGGGCCGTTGACCCACCGACGATCACACTCGACAGCACCAACAATTCCGTTGATTGTTGGTACCTCGACGACGTCTACAGAGCGCTAGCACCGAAAAATATACTTGCCGTTAGAATCGAGTTCACGGACGGGCCGATAGGGAAGCCGTGGAACTCAACGACAGGTCCCCTTGCCTCAGTCCCTGCTTTCTTCAAGGGTGCCAAAAAACTGAGCGGGTGTCCGCGCAACCTTTTGTACGGTACCTACAAATACGATGTGATCGTCACATGTGAAGGCGAGCTGGAACCGCTCTGGCTGCAATTCCCCGTCGATCCTCAGATCGACAACGTCGCGCCTCCGGGGGACAAACCCGGGGGAGGCGATCCGGACCCCGATGACGAGGACGGCGGCGAGAAGCCTTAGGGAAAGGTGCCGGCCTCGAGGAGGGACTGGAGCTCCGGATCGCCGCGCAGGGTGTCGAAGGCGGCGATCCGGAACCAGCTCGGGCTGACGCGGAGGCGGAGGGCAGCCTTGGCATTGATCAGAGCGCTCGTCCGGTCTCCGACCAGAGAGTAGACCAGGGCGGCGGTGTAGACGATGCCCGGCGCCTCCGGGTGCTGCTGCAAGGTCCGCTGGGCGATCTCTGCGGCCTCCCCGGCCCGCCCGAGGATGGCCAGGCACTGGGCTTTCGCCATGCTGTCATCCGGTTGAAGACGTGACGTGGCCTCGATCTCGCCGAGACGGGTGAGCACCTGGCGATAGTGGGCCTCGGCGGCTCTCCGGCGGCCGAGAGCGATCTCCGTATCGGCCAGATTCAGGAGGACGACATTGTGCCCGGGCTCGATCGCCAGGGCTTGCCGGTAGGCCGCGAGCGCCGCCTCGTGGTGCCCGGCGAGGAAACGAGCGAGCCCGAGGTTGGTCCACAGGGCGCGCTGCGGCGGCTCACGAGCCACCAGATTCGCGAAGAGCTGCTCGGCGTGTCTCGGATCGCCATGCTGGAGCTCGATCTTGGCCAACATATCCGTTCCCCAGAAATTGCCGGGCGAGCGCGCGAGGAGCTGACGCAGATGCTCCCGGGCGTCGGCGATCCCGCCGCTGCGCCACTCGAGATTGGCCAGGTCGTACAGATTGCGCCACGACGGCACGCGCTCGGCCGCGGCGCGGAAGTTGGCGAGCGCTTCCTCCGTTCGGCCCCGCCGCTCGGCGAGCTCCGCCCGGTAGCCGAAGACCGCCGGATCGCCGGGCAGAGCGGCCTCGAACCGGGCGAGGGCGGCTTCCGGCTCGCCCTCGCGGCCGCCGGCAACGGCCACCCGGAAGGCCAGGGCGAGAGGCCGGGGATCGCCGGGGGAGAGCTCGTCGGCCTGCCGCGCCAAGGTCCGGGCGCGGTCGAGATAGCGCGCCTCTTTCGTCGAGAGAAAAAGGGCGCGGGCGAGGGAGCCCGACGTCAGCAGGCCGGCGAGAAAGCGCGGCGATCCGCGGACGATCTCTTCGCTTTTCGCCAGCTCCGGATCAGACGGAGTTCGCCCGGCGTCCATACTCTGCTTGAGGGCGAGATAGGCGGCGTAGTCCTCGTCCCGCACGTCGAGAGCCGGAGTCCCCGGGCGAGGCGGATACTCGGGATAGCCGCGCCGCAGATTGACGGCGACGGCCTCGGCGAGAAGCCGGAGGTCGCCGGGCTCACTCGTCACCTGAAAAGTTGCCGTCCACAGCAGCCGGCCGTCTCCCTGGAGGCGGCGCAGCGTCACCCGGGCGAGGTTCCCCGCCGGCTCGACGGAGGCCGAGAGCACCTCGTCCGCCGCCGCCGTCCGCGCCATGGCGGCCGGCGTTGCCTCTTGTTCGGTCTTGGCACCCAACTGACGCGGGTCGAGAACGGCAACTCCCTGCAGGCCGGCGAGGCTCCCCAGGACCGCGTCGAGGACGCCGGAGGCGGCGAGAGTGAGCTGCGCATCGCTCTCCTCAGGCACCGTGGGCGGCGGCACCAGGACGCGGAGAGGCGCCGCGGCCGTACGGGTGCGGAGAGCTTGAAAGTAGACGCCGCCGGCCAGGAGGGCGACAACCAGGAGGACGGCGGCTCCGGCGACGCCTACCCGCCGAAGCCGGACCGGCGACACCCCCGAGGTCAAGACCGGGGGCTCGGGCGGGCGCCGGACGGCGACCGGGGCGACGGGGAACGCGCTGGTCGAAAGGCCGCTCATCCCCGGCGCAAGGGTCTCACGGCCGGCCGGCGCCGCCTTCAGGTCCGGGAGGGCCTCGATTTCCGCCAGACGGCGGGCGACGTCCGCGGCGCTCTCGGGCCGCGAGCCCCGGTTTTTAGCCAGGAGCTCGTCGACCAGCGCGGCGAGCGGGGGAGGGAGGTCCGGACGCAGGACGCCAAGCGATGTAGGCGTTTCGGTCAGCACCCGTTTGAGGGTGTCGAGGGCGTTGCCGCCGCGGAACGGCGAGCGGCCGGTGAGCATCTCGTAGAGCAGCACCCCGAGGGCGAAGAGGTCCGAGCGGGCGTCCACCTCGCCGCCTCCGGCCTGCTCCGGGGACATCGTGTGGTAGGTGCCCAGCAACGCGCCGTCCGCGGTCAGTCTTTCTTCGTCCGGAGTCATCCCGAATGTCGAAGCCAGCGGTTTGGCGAGCCCGAAGTCGAGGATCTTGGCCGTCCCGGAACCGGTCACCATGACGTTCTCGGCCTTGAGATCGCGGTGCACGAAACCGGCGGCATGGGCGTGGGCCAGCCCTTCGGCGACCTCGCGCGCCAGGCGTACCGCCAGCGCCGGGGCCAGGGCAGAATCACTCAGGAGAGCCGCCAGGGATTGGCCGACGACGTGCTCCATGACGATCGCGTCGCCGTCGCCGTCGGTGACCAGGTCGTAAACCTGAACGATCGCCGAGTGGTTCAGGCGCGCCGCCGCCCTGGCCTCACGGCGAAAACGCTCGGCGGCGCCCGGCGCCGTCCCGGGGTGCCAGCGGATGCGCTTCACCGCCACCCAGCGTTCCAGGCGTTCGTCGAAAGCGAGGAAGACCTCTCCCATGCCGCCACGCCCAAGGCGGCTCTCCAATCGGTAAGGCCCGATCCGGTCGCGGGGAAGGTCCCTTTCGTTCATGCGTCAGAGCTGGGATTTTGAAGACTATAGCCCGGATCGCCGTGTATTCCTCGGTCCCGTAAACGTAGGCGTTCGAATCTATACACAGTTTTTTTCCAGCTCTAGTAGAAATTTCCGCGGAGTACACCAATTTTCTGGAATCGGTGTAATTTACGAGCCCAGATGACGCGAAAGGCTACTTATTTACACAAACAAAGCTGAATCTGTGTATTTTAAGCCGGAGCTCGGCCATCGAGCTCTCTATTCACAGCATTCGGCGGCCAGATTGTGTACAGCGCGCTTATTTCTACACAGATTTGTCGGGAAACGTGTGAGCGCGACGCGCTTGGCTCCCGAGCCGCTGATCCAGCTATCCCGGCAGAATATAGAAGAACGCCGCCACCGCCAGCCCCCCGAGCACGAGGACGGTGACGTTGAGGAACACCCCGACCTTGGCTAGGCCGCGCGCGTGGGGCTTGCGCATGCCGATGAGGCCGAAGAGGAGCCCCAGGCCCGCCAGGGTGAAGACGGCGAGGCCGGGCAGGAACACGCGTCCGAAGTAGGCATTGCCGACCGGCAGGAGCTGCACCAGGAAGCGGGCGCCGAGCGATGCGGCGAAGCAGGCCAGGGACGCGGCGTGCCAGGCGTCCGGCAGGTCGAGGGCCCCGTACTCGCCCTCCGTGTAGTGGGGAAGCTGTATCGGCTTCATGGCTTGGATAGACTGTCGCTGATGACGCCACCAGTGTACCCCTCATGGCCTTCCCCCGTCGCCTCTTCCCGCCCGTGAGCTGGGCCGATTCCGACGGCGTGATCGCCGTCGGCGGCCGGACCGATCCGGAGACCCTGAAGGCGGCCTACACGCGGGGCATCTTCCCGTGGCCCCACGAGGGGGTGCCGCTGCTCTGGTTCTGTCCCGACCCCCGTTTCGTGCTGGTGCCGGAGGAGGCCCACGTCTCGCGGTCGCTGCGCAAGACGATGCACCGTGGCGCCTTCGAGATCCGCGCCGACACGGCCTTCCGGGAGGTCATGCTCGGCTGCGCGGCGAAGTACCGGCCGGGCCAGGGCGGCACCTGGATCACGGAGGAGATGATCGAGGGCTACACCGCGCTCCACGCCGAGGGCCTTGCCCACTCGATCGAGGCCTGGCAGGACCGCCGGCTCGTGGGCGGCCTCTACGGCATCTCCCTGGGCGGCATCTTTTTCGGCGAGTCGATGTACGCCGACGTCCCGAACGCCTCCAAGGTCGCCTTCGCCACCCTCCTGGCCAACCTGATCCATTGGCGCTTCGACCTCGTGGACTGCCAGAGCTACACCGGCCACCTCGCCAGCTTCGGAGCCCTCGAATGGCCCCGCGCCCGCTTCCTCCGCCTCCTCAAGAAGTCCCTCCGCGAGCCGGCGCGGACGGGACGGTGGACGCTGGAGATCAACGCCATCGAGGCGGCGGAGGTGTTCAAGGACGCAGGGGACTGACTGCGGCGGCGCGCTGACGCCGCTTGAAAGTTGCGGCGCGTCCATTCCCAGTCGTGTAAAATCCGGGAAGAACCTCACTACGGATCCTGGCGTGCACCGGAGACGGAGAATGCAGACCACCCCGGGCCTTCGCGCTGTCGATGATTTTCCTCCGGACGTTCAACTGACGGAGAACCTGCGGCCGGGCCCGGCCTGGGGAGCCGTGAAGAAGCTGCTCTTCCGCTTCGCCTTCGTGTATCTGGTCCTCTACAGCTTCCCTTTCCCCCTGTACTACATCCCCTACGTCGGCACGGCCGCGATGGGGTATTACCAGATATGGAAAGCGCTCGTGCCCTGGGTCGGGAAGCACGTCTTCAACGTGATCGCCACCGCCCATGGCGCCAATGGCAGCGGGGACTCGACCTACGGCTACGTCCAGATCTTCTGCTTCCTGGTGATCTCCATCGCGGCCGCGCTGATCTGGACCCTCCTGGATTGGAAGCGGCGCAACTACGCGCGGCTCTACGAGTGGCTGAGGGTCTACGTCCGCTTCGTGCTCGCGGTGACCATGATCGAGTACGGGGCCACCAAGGTCTTCCCGTGGCAGTTTCCCGCGCCGTCGACGGACCGCCTGATGCAGCCCTTCGGTGACGCTTCGCCCATGGGGCTCCTGTGGACGTTCATGGGCGCGTCCGTGCCCTACACTGTCTTCTCCGGCCTGGGCGAGCTGGTCGGCGGGTTGCTCCTGACCGTCCGCCGGACCACCCTGCTCGGCGCGCTGGTCTGCATCGGCGTCATGAGCAACGTGGTGATGCTGAACTTCAGCTATGACGTGCCGGTCAAAGTGTACTCCTCGCACCTGCTGCTCATGGCGGTCTTCCTGGCGGCTCACGACCTGCGGCGCCTCGCCAACCTGCTCGTGCTCAACCGCCCGGCCGAGCCCGAGGAGATCCGTCCGCTCTTCCGGAGGAAATGGCTCGCCCGCACCGCGGCGGCTTTCGCGGCCGTGTTCATCCTTTATGAGACTGGCACGACACTGTACGAGTCCTACAAGGCCGTCAGGGAGTCTGGCAGCCAGGCGTCCAAGTTGCCGCTGTACGGGATGTGGAACGTCGAGGAGCTCGAGGTGGACGGCAAGGTCCGGCCGCCGCTGGTCACGGACGAGAAGCGGTGGCAGCGGATGTTCTTCAGCGTGCCCGGCCGGTTCGCGATCCAGCTCATGAGCGGCTCGCGCGAGCGCTACGACTTCGAGGTCGACGAGAAGAACAGGACGCTTGTCGCCACCAAGCGCACCGACCCCGACTGGAAGACCACTCTCGTCTACAGGCGGCTGCGGCCGGACGTTCTTTTCGTGGAGGGACCGTTCGACGGGCACAAGGTCCGGGCGCGGCTCCGCCGGACCGAGCCGCCCGAGTTCCCGCTCCTCACTCGCGGCTTCCACTGGATCAACGAGCGCCCGTTCAACCGCTGAGGAGACCGTGCTGGCATGTACGCCGACGTCCCGAACGTCTCCAAGGTCGCGGACGGGACGATGGACGCTGGAGATCGGCGCCATTGAGGCGGCGGAGGTCTTCAAGGATGCGGGGGATTGACCCCGCCAACTGAAGGTCTCTCGCCCTGAAGGGGCGGAATTTGACCAGCCCGGGGTGGCAACCCCGGGAACGGTAGGCCCATACCCCCTCAAGCCCCGAAGGGCCGGCAGAACCTCGCCGACGAACCGCAACAGCCCAGCCCGAAGGAGGCAAAAACCGCCTCCCCAAAAAAAGTGGAGCGATGGGACGAGGTTTTTCCGTCTTATAGGAATAGGGGCCGGCGGATTCCCCGACCGGGCCCCGGAATCCATTCCTGGAGGACACGCATGGCTACTTCGCTCGTGAAGGTCCTGGTCCACGTCGTCTTCAGCACCAAGCAACGCACTCCCTTCATCGACGCGGGTCTGAGCGCCGAGCTCTACCCCTACATGGTGGGGGTCGTCCGCCAGAAGGGAGCCACCCTGCTCGCCCTCGGTGGCATGCCAGACCATGTCCATGCGCTCCTGCGCCTCAAGGCGGATCTGCGGTTGTCGGATCTCGTCCGTGCCCTCAAGGCGGGCTCTTCGAAATGGGTCCATGAACGGCCGGCGCGGATCCCTGAATTTGGCTGGCAGACGGGCTACGCCGCGTTCTCGGTGAGCCATTCGATGGAGGCGACGGTGAGGTCGTATATTCTGAACCAGGAGGCCCATCACCGGCGGACCGGCTTCAAAGAGGAGCTTCTGGGACTCCTGAAGAAGCATGAGGTCGAGTTCGATCCGGCCTATCTCTTTGATTGAAGGTGCGACAGATCGCCGATGGTTCTGCTGGAGTCCGGCAGAGCCAAGGTCTGACCTTCCTTCCACCACTGACGGAATGCCGGCCCTTCGGGACTTGGACGGAGGTGGCGTGTGTCCCCGGGGTTGCCACCCCGGGCTGATCAAATTCCGCCCTTCCAGGGCGATGCTGCTGGTTCCGTCGCAGCCCGAGCAAGATGTGTGCAAGAGGGTGGATGATGGCGTCCGGAGTCGATGTGAAAGGGGGGAATCCCCCCGCCTCGTTGTCTGGCTAGGGCAGCCGCGTCGCCACCGCCTCTGGAGGCATATCCGACAAGATTGGCTTCATTGACGCCCTTTAGAAACCAGCGTAAGATGTCGATGTCTCATAGATTGAATGATATAAATCACTCAAGCCACGACCTGAAAACGGGCTCGTATTGGCCGCGATGCAACCTGGCGTGAGTACGGGGAAGGTAGACGACACGGTTAGCCGAGGAGTAGGAGATCAAGAGTGCAGGACAAGATCAATCAACCAGCATACAAAGGGCTTGCCTTTGAGCGGGAGGTCGCCTCGATTTTCCGGGCTCTGGGCGCTCGGGTTGAGCATGAGGTGGCGCTCGCCGGAAACCAGATCGACATCATAGTTCGAGAAGAAACTCCATCTGGGAGCGAGATTATCACGGCTGTGGAGTGCAAGGCCTATTCTAGGCCGGTTAGCTTAAACGATGTGTATGCTATTGCAGGACTCGCCCATCTCTTGATACAAAGAGGCCTCGTCCACCGAGCCGCAGTAGTCGCCGATAAGGGCTTTACGCTATCTGCACGCGAAGCTGGGCGGTCGCACGGCATAGAACTCCTCGAAATCGATGACCTTCGGCAGCGCGTCAGTGGTAAGACCGTAGCATTGTCAAATGCGTTGAGGGAGGTAGAGGAGGAAGAGTTTAAGCAATCATTACTTCCGAAGCCAACTCGAATTTTTGTGGCTATGCCGTTTACGCGGGCCTTGAATGATGTCTATCTCCTAGGTGTGCGCGATGTTGCTGAACGTTTAGGTTGTATCGTGGAGCGTGCAGATGAAGTGGAGCACAATGGCTATATAGTCTCGGTTATCCAGGAACGGGTTAGGACCAGCGACGTCCTGATTGCTGACACAACGGCGCGAAATCCGAACGTGTTCTATGAAGTGGGCTATGCTCACGCTCTAGGAAAGCCCACTGTCTTGATTTGTCAAGAGGGAGAAGACATCCCATTCGATATTAAGGCGGTGAACCATATTATCTACGGGAGTATCGTAGAGCTCCGCGAGAAGCTCGAGAAGCGACTAAGCAGTATGTTGAGGCTAGATACAAAACAAGGTGGCGGTTAGCACGGTTGATCGAGCGGACGGCAAACGGCGCCGCCGCTCATCGGCAGAACCGTAACTGCATGAAGATAACATATGGCGCAATTACCTGTTGAAGTAGCGGACCTTCGTAGTAAGAAGACTATTGACCTCCCATTAGCCGTGGAGGAGGCCAACGCCTGTCAATCTGATGTGCTCTTTCTTCACTTAGACGAGAGCTTGGTGACCACCCTGCGACTTAGTGTATTTGCTGATCTTCATGCTGGCCAGTTCTTTAATGGGCTGGAAGCTAAGCGTCGTGAGTGGAGAGGCTTTCATCCATATATCCTTGCAGTTGTCGACTCGGATCTGCGCAGCGATAAGTGGAGGAATCTATTTAGCTCGCGCCGTTCTGAAGCAGGCTTGGCTTTGGTCACGACCTCCGAGGTCGAAGATTATATAATACCGAGCGGCAAGATGGCAGCTTATTTCATTTATGAACTGGCGGTTAACGCTCTAGCCTTTATCGTATCCGGTAAGGAGCACCATTCGGAGACCAGGGGTTGTGTGTTCGATTTTAAGCAGAGAAAAGAGTCGATTCTCGAAAGCATGAGAGCGGGTGCCCTCTGCGATGAGTGTCGGCAATGGTTCTTAGTGAACGGTGTCGACTTGTCGGCTAGCCAGTTGGCATCGTTCGAGCACATTCTGGAAACTAGCAGCGAGCGATTGCGGAAAGTCTCCGCCTTGCAAGCTTCAATTTCAAAGGCGCGTATTTTCGTTGCCTCCTCGATGGAAGGGTTGGAGGTCGCTCGGCTTATCCAGGCGGAATTAACGCATGACTACTCTGTTGAGATCTGGAATCAGAATACGGTATTCGGTTTGGGAGTAGCAACGATTGAGGCGCTAGAAGTCGCTGTAGAGACATACGAGTACGGCATTTTCGTCTTTACTCCTGACGATGTGATTATCCAAAGAGGCTTAGAGGCCTCGGTCCCTCGAGACAACGTGATCTTCGAAGGCGGGCTTTTCATAGGTCGCCTCGGACGCTATCGGTCATTCATTGTGCATCCAGATACAAACATTCAACTTCCAAGTGACCTTCGTGGTGTCACGACGGCAACTTATGACTCGAGCAGCCCCAACCTGAGCGCAGCATTAGGCCCAGCGTGCCAGAGGATACGCCAGGCAATCAGGCAGGCAACTAACACGGCACTGCACCGGACGGAAACCGCGCAAGCACGGTTTCTCCGGTGAGTTTCAGGGCGTGTGCGCTCTCTACGACATTGAAGGAGGAACAAATGGCGGAGGAGAATAGGCATGGGGCGGCCAGGACTCATGTTTTTTGCGCACTTGTCGTTGCTTTCTCCATGGGAATTCTCATTACTGCCGTGGCCGCTAAGGCACAAGAGGGTAGCTCTTCGTCAAAGAAGTTCGCGACGGCGGTCGCGCCCTTGAAGTCTAAGCCTATTCCGGTTTATTCGAATATTGCGCTTGAAGAGGTGCGTTTGTCCGACAATATTGTCGCGCCTCCTGGTTTCCCTCTCGGTGAGCTGGAATTTATAATTCAGCCGGGGGAATCGGTTGACTTGGTGGACATCTTTCCCAATGACGGAGAATCAGGGCACACATTTAAGGTTCGAAACCGTTCTGGGGAAATCGGTTTTATTCTTGACGGTCCTCTTGACGTGACTGAGTGGATTGGTGAACGGGGTGCATTGCTGCGCATCTTGACGGGGCAGCCTTATGAGCACGAAGGGGATTATTCGACTAGCTGCTCTGGGCGGACAGAGCATATCAAGGAATTGGAAGTATTTATTTCTAAGTATGCCTCAAGTCAGTACGTTGCCTTTGCTGAGTTGGCGATTCTCGGGGCAACTTGCTATTCAATTCCGGACACTCTGCAGGAAGTTTGGAACAAGCTGAGAATTCTCAAAGAGAGTGGGACTATCGGGTCGCGCGGGATAAGAGTCAAGACCTGGACGCCCGAGGTGAGTGGACTGTATTCGGCATTAGCAAAGCGGGAAAGCGCGCGCCTCCAGGAACTCTTTGATTTCTGCGATCTGGTGGCGAAACTTCAAGGATTAGTGCCCTCGCCTGTAGGTTCTTTGGAGGCGAGCCAAGCGACGCTAGAGGGGGCCAAATTTAAAGCCGATCCCGCTTCTTCAATATCTGGCGGCTGGGTGCTTCGACCAGAAGGGCAGCCTGATACTTTTCCGGTAACCTCGCAGCGATTCGAGATGCAGGGAACAAGGCTTATAGTCTCTGGAGACAGATGGGAGGGGAAGGGCGAGTTTGATGGCCATAGAGGGCACTATAATTGGATCTTCACCGACGGGAAAACTGGCAGAACAGAGATCTTCCTCGATGGAGAAGGGATCCTCCACGGAAGGGTACGAGGCGCTGGGATAGATTGGGATTACCAAGCGGCTCGCGAGCAGTGAGGCTCTCAACCCAGCGCCTACAGTCGGCCGGCCGGCTTCGCCGTCCACGCTGAAGCAACCGACGTTAGGCGGGCTCTATAGGCGGTGACGAAGGCCTCACAGGGAGAACCCTTCCATGGCATTCTTGACTGCCGCGCCGGTCCCTAGACCGGGACTTTGCGCTCCGGGAACGCCTTGGACCAGAGGAAAATCTCGTAGCTCTCGCGGAGCCCCTGGGCCCAGAACGGGTCCGTCTGAAACAACTCCTCGACCGCGGCCTTGCTCTCCGCCTCGACGATCCAGAGCGCTCCTTCCGGGGCCGCGTCAGAACCGGCACGGAGCGAGCCGGCGACGAGGACGGCGGCCTGGTGTTGGTCCAGCCACAGGAGATGATCCGATAGGAACTTCTGGCGGATGGCAAGGCTTTCTGGCTTGTCCTTGAATCGGACGACGAAGTACATGTCGGTTACCCCTTTTGGGTCTCAGCGGCCTTAGTTTCCAGGAACCGCCGCACCTCCTCGGTGTGGCGGCGGGCGCCGCCGGTGAGGGCGCGGACGGCGTAGGCGATCCAGGCCAGGCCGGCGAGGAGGAGGACGGCGCCGGCCGTCCTCAGCAGGGCGTGGGTGTCGGCCTCGCCGAAAGTGCGGCCGAGCCAGCCGTCCGGCTTCACGGGATCGTCGGCCAAGCTGAAGGTGATGAGCGAGCCGATGAGGACGGTCACCATTCCCCGCATCAGGTGCAGGGCGTACTTGCTCTGGTACATCTTCAACTCGGCCTGCACGGCGTTCTCCACCTGCTCCCGACGCGCGGCGTCGGGGTCGGCCATCGCGAGCGGATCCCGGGACTCCTCGAAGACGGCGCCGCACTGCGGGCAGAAGGGCACGCTGATTCCCGTGCGGAAGTGGCGCTGGCACACCGGGCACCGCCAGTTGAAGGCATGGTGCGCCAGGCACGCCGCCACCACGCCGAGCGCCGTCCCGAAGAGCGGCACTCCGCTCAGGCCGAAGAGCAGGAAGTCGGGGTCATCGTAGGCCTGCCAGGCGACCAGGAGGGCGGCGACGAAGGGGAACGCCATCGCGATCTCGCGGCCGCGGCGGCGCTTGAATTCCTGGACGATCTGCTGCCTCGACTGGAAGTCGGCTGCGGACATGGTCTCCCTTTCTGATCTCCCCTATGTGGAGCTTTTCTGGGATCTTATCCAACATGCGCAGATTGATGAAGAGGCGTAGCGCCCGGTACCTTGTACCGAAGCCGTGGCGGGGCACCGCGGTGCCCCGCCACGGGCACATGAAACTAAGGAGCGATGAGGATGGTGGGCTTGTACCAGAAGTGATAGGTGCCGCCGCCATTGAAGGCGTACACGCGGAACCGGTAGGTACCCACCGTGGCGTTATAACTGATCGAGTCACTGGCGCTGAGGGTCGTGGCGCTCGCCACCTGGACCCACGTGAGGCCGTTCCATTTGTCGAGGTACAGGTCGAAGTCGCTCAAACCCGGGCCTTGGCTCCATCCTTTGATGTTGCCGCTGTTGGACATGAAGAAGCTGCCGTCGCAGGAGGGCTGGACGTCGGTGTCCCCCGAACCGGTCAGGTAGCTCGTGTAGGCCCTGCACGGATAGAGCTGAGAGTCGGTGCAGGGCGCCGTTCCATAGAGGGTCTGGAGGGCCGTTTCGTCGTCCACCGCCAGGGTTGCCGGGGCGTTGCTGCAAGCGGTGACGGTCGGCAGCATGGTCGCTCCGGAGGCGGCCGAGTGATCGATGCCGAGGCCGTGACCGATCTCGTGCATCATCACGCCTTCGATGTAGTACTCGCCGGAGCAGCCGGCGCCGCTCGGGTCCTCGCCCTCCGAGGTCCAGGCGTGGTTCAAGTTGGTCGCGATGTCGGCGTCGGTGATCTGCCAGGAGGAGGAGCCGGCGCCCCGCGAGTTGTAGTAGCCGATGTACGTGACCGCCAGGCAGTTGCCGGTGCAGGAATTGAGTGGATCGCCAAACTTGATCATCGGAACGCCGTCGCCGAGCGCGAAGCTCGCCGTCGAGCCTTTGCGGGCTCCGACGACCCGGGCCGAGCCCGCGTCGTTCCACGCATCGCTGGTCGAGGCAAAGGCGTTGATGCTGGTGATCACTTTGGTCACGCCGCCGTCGCTGTCGGTGATCGATGCAATGCCCGTCTCGTCCACGGTGTAGACGGGAGGGCAGTTCCAGGTCCGGTTGGGGCCGAGCAGCACATAGCCCGTGGCGGCGCCGGTGGTGAGCAGAACGCCGAGAGCGAGGGCGACGGGAGAGACAATACGGATTGATTTCATGACGGATCTCCTTTGTGCCCTGGGCTACTGAGCCTGCGGCCGGCCAACCCGGTCCGCGGTTTCACGGATCTGACGCTTGAGGTCTTCGAAAGGAACGGCGCGCGGCACGCGGGCCGGCGTGCCGTCCGCCTTGAGGATGCGGACGGTGTCCATCTCCCAGGTCGGGACGGCGGTCTCGTGGCCGCGTCCGTCGGTTCGGATGCGGAACTCCCCCTGCAGATAACCCAGCACCTTGTAGGCGCCGTCCTGCTCCGGCTCCAGGAAGAGCAGGAGCTTCTCGTTCCGCTCGAAGGTGGGAAAGCCGATAGCCATGATCCTGTGCTTGCCCACCTCGCCGCCGAACGTGCGCACCTTCACGCGGGACGCGGTCTTGCCCAGAATCGAGTCCTCGACCTCGATCACCGCTTCGGTCAGGATGGCCGTGCCCTGACGGTTCCAGAAGGACTTCACCTCGACGACCCGGCCCGCGACGACCGCGTCGGCCTGCTCGACCAGCTCCTCCCGGCTCATCTCGATGAACGTGGAAGCTCCGGCGGGGAGCGCCAGGGCCAGTGTCAATGCGATGCCAAACCCAACTCGCTTCATTGAAGTCTCCTTGTGCTCTTCGACCTCGGTTCGAGCGGCTCGGAATGAGCCCTCTGGAGGGGAGACGACGGAAAGCCGAGGTGGTATTAGCCGTTTCGAGTAGAATCTTCGGCAAGGATCATCTTTGAAGACCCGATAAATTGGCGACCCGCTAAATCGCGTCTCTTCTCTGGGGGGATTTCTGATGCTGGCTACGAAGCAGATCCGCAAGCGGATGGTCTCCGACCGGGTGACAAGCCTGCCGGGCCTCGACACGCTGGAAGGAGCACAGTTCGCCGGCTACGCCTCCGTGCGCGGCGCAACGGGCAAGAATGGGGCCGTGAGAGCCGACGAGAAGCTGTTCTATTGGTTCGTGGGGAACGACGACTACGCCAAGCGGCCGACGGTCCTGTGGACCAACGGCGGTCCCGGCTCTTCCAGCTTCTGGGGCTTCTTTCTGGAAAACGGTCCTTATGAGATCCAGTCCGCGGTGGGGGACTACCCGGTCGTCAAGCCACGCGCCACGGCCTGGAACCAACAGGCCAATTACCTGATCTTCGAGCATCCGTTGAGCGTCACGCTCTCCTTCCCGGCGGACGACAGGGACATTCCCACGAGCGTCGAGACCGGCATCGCCCAGCTCTATCAGGCCTTGGTGAGCTTCCTTGGGAAGCACCCCGAAATCGCCAGGAATCCGCTCATTCTGGCGGGCGAGTCCTACGCGGGAACCTATCTGCCCCTGCTCTCCCAGGCGATCCTCCATGGAAATGCCAAGGGCACCGCGAAGATCGACTTGCGCGCCACCGTGCTTCTCGATTCATGGGTCGATCCGTTCACTCAAATGGCTGCCAACACCACCTACGCGCTGAGCCATGGACTGATCTCGCAGGCGCAGAAAGACGATCTCGACAAGGAGTACGTGGGAGACAAGCTGGCCGATGTCAACTCCGAGATCGGCAAGATCTGCGGGTGCTACATGGCCAACCTCGCGGAAGCCGGCGATCCGCCGTTCGATCCCGTGCTGCTCTATCTGAACCGGGAAGACGTCCGGACCGCGATTCACGTTCCTTCGGGAGTGCCGTTGACCGACAGTTGGTCGCGGCCCATTTCCAACAACTATCAAGCCCGCGTCAACGAATCGTATCTGCCCAACGTCCAGGCGCTCCTCGACAGTGGCAAGCTGAAGATCCTCGTCATCTCAGGCTTGAACGACGCCAAGGATTGCAACTTCCTCGGTACCGGGGCGTGGTTGAACAAGTTGACCGGGCCCGTCGCGAAGAAGTTTCAATCTACCGTGCCCCTGCGGCAGATCGATCCTTCCGGCAACGTGTACGCTTTCGATCAGGATGCCGGGAGGCTCGCGTGGCTGAAGGTGCTCAACGCCGGGCACCTGGCGGTCTACGATCAGCCTCTGCTCCTGGGCTATATCCTGGAAAAAGCGCTGCCGAAACGAAAGAAGGCCTAGTTTTATGGATGACGACCTTGACCAGATGTCCCGTGAGCAGCTCGTCGCCGAAGTGAAGAAGCTCCGGCAGGGAATTCGCGGCCATCGCGACAGCACTGGCCAGGAGCTCTGCTGGCATCATCCGGCGCTGTGGTCGTTGCTGCCGGAGAAGTCCGATCCGCTGCCGTCCGTGCCCGATTGGCCGCAATTCCTGAGCGGCTGCATCAGGTACCGCCAGTCACTCGACGAGCAAGCTCCGGATGCGCCCAGGACGGAGGAGCCGTTTCGGGAATGAATCGGTGTCGCTCGGCCCCTGATGAAGAAAATGGGCCTATAATCCCTTCGGATCTGCACTTCATGAAGACAATTTGAAGTGGGGGCACATTTTTCCGAATGGAGGATTGCGATGACGCTACATTCCTGTAAGCGCTGGATCGTCTCCTGTTGGGTGGTGCTCGCCTTATTCTCCGGGGCCCTCGTGGCGCCCGTGGGGGCCGCGGTGGGCGACGAGCCGGCGCGCCGGCTCTCGCCGGAGGGGACCGAAAACCTGAAGGCTTTCTCCCATCTGTTGGGCTATATCCGGTTTTTCCATCCCAGCGACCAGGCAGCGGCCGCGAACTGGGACCAGGTGGCCATCGCGGGCGCTCAGCAGATCGAGAGCGCCGCGAGCCCGGCCGACCTGGCCCGAGCCCTCCAGGATTTCTTCGCGCCTCTCGCCCCCACGCTCCGGGTCTACAGCGAGAGCCGGCCGCCGGTGGCCGCCGAGCTGTTGCCTCCCGCCGGAGTGGCGAATCCCGAGGTGCTGTACTGGCGTCACGACGGGGTGAAACTGCCCTCGACCACCTTTACCTACAGCAGCAAGCGGCTCATCGCGGCGGGCGCGCCTCCGGCCAGCACAGGGCTCTCCGTTCCGGCGAATCCCATCGAGGTGTCGCTGGGCCGCGGCGTGCGGGCGCTGCTCCCCCTGACCCTCTATAAGGACGCTCAAGGATCGATCCCCCATACTTCGGCCGCCGCTCCGGCGCCGGACAAGCCCGCGGGTTGGACGCCGTCGGGCAACGACCGCGCCACGCGGCTGGCGGGCGTGACCCTGGCCTGGACGGTCTTCCAGAACTTCTACCCCTATTTCGACGTCGTCCAGGCGAACTGGCCCGCGGAGCTCGAGGAGGGCCTGCGCGGCGCCGCGGAAGACCCGGACGAGCGGGCGTTCGTGGAGACCCTGCGGCGGCTCATGGCCGCTATCGACGATGGGCACGCGCGAGTGACCCATGCGTCCTGGAGCCTCAGCCACCAGCTCCCGCTGGTCTGGATCTGGCTCGACAACCAACTGGTCATCACCTGGGCCGATCCTGCCGCGGCTCCGGGACTGGCGCCGGGGGACATCGTCCTCTCCCTGAACGGCCGGACGGCTCAGCAGGTCTACCGGCAGGAGCTGGAGCTCGCGCCGGGCGCGACACCCCAGCATCTCCGCTCGCGAGCGCTCCAGTCCATGCTGCTGGGGCCGGAGAACGAGGAGGTCCGGCTGCGGGTGCTCAAGCAGCACGCGGGAGTTCAGGAAGTTACGGTTCGCCGCACGTATTTTCTGGGAGGTCCGGGCGGCGATTTCCTCGCCGAGCCCAGGCCGCAGCAGATCGCGGAGATCCGGCCCGGCATCTTCTATATCGACCTCAACCGCATCAGCGAGGACGACTTCTACAACGCGATCGATCAGCTCGTGGGCGCCCACGGGATCATCTTCGACCTGCGGGGTTATCCGTGGAACATGGAGTGGTATACGCCCCTGATGCACCTCGCCACGTCGGAGGTCCGGCCGGCCCAGTTCGACATCCCGATCGTCCACCGGCCCGACCGGCAGGGATGGAGCTATCGCCGCAGCACCTTCATCGATGGCCCTTATGAGCCGCACCTGACGGCGCGGACCGCCTTCATCACGGACGGACGGGCGGTCAGCTATGCCGAGAGCTACATGGGCATCGTCGAGGGCTACGGGCTGGCCGAGATCGTGGGCGAGGCCACCGCGGGGACGAACGGCACGATCAACTTCATCGCCCTCCCCGGCGGCTATACGCTCCGCTTCACCGGCATGCGGGTGCAGAAGCACGACGGCTCGCAGCACCACGGCGTGGGCATTCAGCCGACGGTGCCGGTGACCCGGACGTACGCCGGCGTGGCCGCGGGACGGGACGAATTCCTGGAGAAGGCGATCGAGGTCGTCAGCCAGTAACTCGCCCGGCAGATCAGTAACTCGCTCGGAAGTTGGCTACCGCGGCTTGGGGCGGCGCACTTCGATGGCGACCAGGTCGGTCACCGCCGAGGTGCCGTCGCTCACCTGGAGTTGGAAGACGTAGGTGTCGGGGAGCGTCGGCTGGATGACGATCTCGGCCTGGTTGGGGTTGCCGATCTTCACCTCCGGGCCCTCGATCTGGGTCCAGAGATAGGTCAGCGGGGACGGCCCGCGGTCGGGGTCCGAGGAGTCGCTGCCGTCGAGGGTCACGAAGGAACGGGTGCCCGCGATCTGATCCGGGCCGGCGACCGCGAGGGGGCGCTGATTGAAGGCGCCGGCCGCCACGAGGGCGAACGGCTGCGGCCCGTTGGGCACGTTGAACGAGCGCACGGTGATCGTGTAGGTGCCGGGAGTGGGGGAGGCAAGGAGCACCTGCTCGAGCGTATTCCTGCGGTCCGCGGTGCCACCCGCCGCCGAGGCGCCGGCGGTGAAGACGTTGCCGAGGAAGGTACCCGCCGGGCCGGCGACGATCAGGTCGAGGTCGTTGTTGATGTGCGGGTTCGCGGCCGGGGTCGACGGGAAGTCGGTCCAGGCGAGCGTCACCTTGAGCGGCTCGGCGGCGCTGGTAACGGCGATGGAGTAGGTGCGGTCCTCGTTCGTCGAGCCGGTGGCGAAGCCCTCGCCCTCCCTCGCCAGGAGCTTCCTCGTCTCGGCCGAGAAGGAGAGAGAGTTCTCGAGCAGCACCCGGCCCCAGCCCTGGCAGTTGGCGGGAGCTACCGTCGCCCCGGTCATGTTCTGGGTCGAGCCCACGAGCGTCGCCTTCAGCAGGGCGGCGGAGGGTGTGAAGCCGTCGCCGGCGTTCTCGGCGCCGGTGGGGTACCAGCCGTCCATGTAGTACTGCCGGATCAGGGCCGTGAGGCCGGCCGCCCCCGGCGTCGCCATGCTGGTGCCGGACAAGCTCTGCGTGTTGCAGTTGAGCGAGGTGACGGTGCGGTCGGCGTTTGCCGAGACGATCGACGAGCCCGGCACCGTGACCTCGGGCTTGATCCGCCCGTCGTCCGTCGGGCCGCAACTGCTGAACGAGGACATGGAGTTGGCGCCCGTGCCGCGGGACGTCGAGCCCACGGAGACGCCGCTCTTCGCCGTCGACGGGCTGGACACGGTGGCGGTGCCCGGTCCGGAGTTGCCGGCGGCGAAGAAGATCAGGAAGTCCTTGTGGTTCCACATGAACTCGTCGACGTCCTGGCTGCCGGCCGAGTAGTTGTTCTGCACGGCGCCGTTCTCGTTGTCGCCCCAGGAGTTGGTGTGGATGCGCGCGCCTTGGGTGTAGGCCTGCTGGAAGATCGGATTGAGGTCGACCACCGGGCAGCCGATGCCGGGCAGGTCGCCGCAGTTGTCGACCTGATAGCCGCCGTCCTGGATGACCAGCTTGGCGCCGGGCGCCATGCCGTCCGCCGTGTTGTGGAGGAGGAGGTTGGCGAAGTTGTCGCCCGCGGCCGTGCCGGCGACGTGGGAGCCATGGTCCTGGGTGTCCCACTCCGAGGCGGCGATGCCGCCGGCGCACTCGGCGGCCCAGAGGAAGTCGACGGCGATCACCTTGCGCTGGGCCGGGTCGGTCACGGTGCCGCCGTCGCAGGCGTTGGCGGGCGGCAGGGTGAGGGCGGTGTCGCGGAAGTAGCACATGTCGGCGTCGAGGCCGGTGTCGAGCACGGCGATGGTCTGCCCCTCGCCGAAGATGCCCTGCGAGAAGATGGGCGTCGTCTGGCCGGCGGCGAGGCCGGACTGGCCGACCCAGACGGTGGTGTCGTTGAGCAGCTCGCGGCGCGGCTCGAGGTCGATCCAGAACACGTCCGGAAGCCGGGCCAGGCCGTCGCGGAAGCGGGCGATCTCGCTATCCGAGAGCAGCAGCCGGATGCGGGAGAAGAAGGGGTTCTGGCGCCAGCCGGCGACGCTCTCGATCCCCAGGCCGCGGATCTCGCTCACGGTCTTCTCGAGGTCCGCGTCGGGATAGACCTGGACCAGGAGCGAGCGGCGCTCTGCCGTCACGGCCTCAGGTTTGAGCGCCGCCACCCAGCGGGAAATCTTGTAGAGCGGGTGATAGGGCCACGTCCAGCTCGCGCCGACCGCCGTCCGGAACGACGCGTCGGCCGTCCGTCCGGCGGGCAGCCGGACGAGGAACGCGTCGTGCGGCAGGTAGGTGTAGACCCGGAGCGCCGCCCCCTCGAGCTCCTTGAGCTGCTGCGCCGTGACGGGGCCCGGGAACTTGACCAGGGCGACCTCGCTCTCGTCCCCCGCCTGAGGCCGCAAGCGCAGCTCCTCCGGCACCGCGGCGGGCGCGGTGGTGTCGATCGCCACGGAATTGAGCGAAATCCATCGCGGCCGCTCCGCCTCGGGCTCGCCGGCAACGGCGAGGCTGGGCGCGAGGAGTCCGAGGAGCAGGGCACAGCACGGCAGGAGGTATCTCGGGGTCATGATGTCTCCATTTGTCTCCGGACAAGAACGGCTGAATCGTAGCATCCGCGGCGCGATCGCGGTAGCATCCGCGGCATGAAACGCATCGGTTTCCTGCTCAAGGTACGGCCTGACAAGCTTGAAGAATACAAGAACCATCATGAGGCCGTGTGGCCGGAAATGCAGGATGCGCTGCGCCGCACCGGCTGGCGCAATTATTCGTTGTTTCTGAGCCAGGAGGGCTTGCTGTTCGGCTACTTCGAAACGCCGGAGAGCTTTCAGGCCGCGCTCGACGGCATGGCGAAGGAAGAGGTCAACGCCAGGTGGCAGGAGCTCATGGCGCCCTATTTTGAGAACCTGACGGGCGCGCACGCCGATCAGAGCATGGCCGAGCTGGAAGAAGTCTTTCATCTGGATTGATCGAGATGGATCAGGGAACGTCTTCTGAAGCCCCATTGCTCTCCGCCTACGCTCTGGCGCGGGACCGCTACGCCCTGCTCGGCGTGGACACTGAAAAGGCCTTGGACGTCCTCGCCACCGTCGCCTTGAGCCTGCATTGCTGGCAGGGCGACGACGTGGGCGGATTCGAAAATTCGGGCGAGGCCCTGGGCGGCGGCATCGCCGCCACCGGCAACCATCCCGGCAAGGCCCGCAACGCCGATGAATTGCGGAGCGATCTCGACCAGGCCTATCGCCTGATTCCCGGCGGTCATCGCCTGAACCTGCACGCGATGTACGCGGAGACCGGCGGACGGCGGATCGGCCGGAACGAGCTGCGGCCCGAGCACTTCGCCGCCTGGACGGACTGGGCGAAGGCCAACGGCCGCGGCATGGATTTCAATCCCACCTGCTTCTCGCATCCCAAGGCGGCCAGCGGTTTGACCCTGTCGAGCCCTGACGCGGGCGTCCGCCGGTTCTGGATCGAGCATTGTATCGCCTGCCGCAAGATCGGCGAGCACTTCGGCAAGGTTTTAGGAACGCCATGCATCACCAACCTCTGGATTCCCGACGGCTACAAGGACACGCCGGCGGACCGCAAGACGCCGCGCGAGCGGCTCAAGGGCTCGCTGGACGAAATCCTCGCCGAGCCGGTCGACCGCCGCTTCAATCTAGACGCCGTCGAGCCGAAATTGTTTGGTCTCGGCTCGGAGAGCTACGTGACCGGCTCGCACGAGTTTTACCTCGGCTATGCCGTCAGCCGGCAGATCCTGTTGTGCCTGGACGCGGGGCATTTCCATCCCACCGAGACGATCGCCGACAAGATCTCGTCGGTGCTGGCGTATCTGCCCGAGATCCTGCTGCACGTCAGCCGGGGCGTACGCTGGGACAGCGATCATGTGGTCACGCTGACGGACGAATTGCACGCCATCGCCCAGGAGATCGTGCGCGGCGGCTTCCTGCGGCGCGTGCACATCGGCCTGGACTACTTCGACGCCAGCATCAACCGCGTGGCCGCGTGGACGATCGGCGCCCGCAACACCCTGCGTGCGCTGCTGGCGGCGCTGCTCGATCCGTACGATCACCTGCGCTCGCTGGAGCAGGCGGGTGACTTCACCGGCCGTCTCGCCCTGCTGGAAGAGCTGAAGGGACTGCCCTGGGGCGCGGTGTGGGACTACCACTGCCTCCAGCAGGGCGTGCCGGTCGGGATTCAATTCATGGATGAAGTCCGGAGCTACGAGACGAACGTGCTGGCGAGGCGTGATGTATAAACCGGAGGAATTCCAGCACGTCGACTATTTATGGGACGACGCGGCGGCGGATCGGCTCGATCCCGTCGAGCGCCTGCGGTACCGCAGCAATCTCCTCGGCGCCGATCAGCGCATCACCAACACGGGCGGGGGAAATACGTCTTCGAAAGTCAGGCTGCCCGATCCGCTGACGGGAGAGGAAGTCGAGGTCCTGTGGGTGAAAGGGTCCGGTGGCGACCTGCGGACGGCCACGCGGAGCAACTTCGCATCGCTCTACCTGGATAAATTGATGGCGCTGCGGTCCCACTACGACCGGGCCGAGAGAAAAGGGATCAAGACGGAGATCGAGGATGCCATGGTGGAGATGTACCGGCATGGCACCTACAATCTGAATCCCGCCGCCGGCTCGATCGATACGCCGCTGCACGCGTTCATTCCCTTTCGCCATGTTGATCACATGCATCCCGTCGCGGTCATCGCCATCGCCGCCAGCGAGGATCAGGAAGCCTTGACGCGCGAGGTCTTCGGCGATGAGGTCGGCTGGGTGCCCTGGCAGCGTCCAGGGTTCGATCTCGGGCTGGTCATGCGGGAGAAGGTCGAGCGGGACCCGAAGCTGAAGGGACTGGTCATGGGCCAGCACGGCCTGATCAATTGGGCCGACGACGATAAGGCTTGCTATGAGCTCACCCTGGGGCTCGTCGAGAAGGCGGCGCGTTTCATCGAAGATCGGGCCAGGGATCGTAGGGCTTTTGGCGGCGGCAAATATGATTCACTCGATCGCGAGACGCGCGAGAAACTGCTGATCAAGCTGCTGCCGAAGCTGCGCGGCATGGTCTCTCAGGGGAACCGGTTCATCGGCACGGTGCACGCGACCGAGCGGGTGCTCGAATTCGTGAACAGCGTGGAAGCGCCGCGTCTTGCCGAGCTCGGCACCTCCTGTCCCGATCACTTCCTGCGCACGAAGATCAAGCCGCTTTACGTGGATTGGAATCCTCGAGGCGAATCTTTCGAGGCGCTGTTGGAGAAATTGGCGGAGGGCCTCGCCCTGTACCGCGCCGACTATGCCGCCTATTACGAGGCTTGCCGTCATCCCGATTCTCCGGCGATGCGGGACCCGAACCCGACCGTGATCCTGATCCCCGGCCTGGGGCTGATCTCCTGGGGCAGGAGCAAGAGCGAGAGCCGCGTCACGGCGGAGTTCTACTCGTTGGCGATCGACGTCATGCGCGCCGCGGAAGCGGTCAGCCGGTACCAGGGCTTGCCGCGCCAGGAGGCCTTCGACATCGAGTACTGGCGGCTGGAGGAAGCCAAGCTCGAGCGGATGCCGGCCGAGAAGGAGCTGGCCCGCAACGTGGTGGTCGTGATCGGGGCGGGCAGCGGCATCGGCAAGGCCACGGCGCACCGCGTGGCCCGGGAAGGGGCCCACGTGGTGTGCGCCGATCTCTCGGCGGAGGCCGCCGGGAGCACCGCCGCGGAATTGATCGATATTCACGGGACGGGGATCGGCGTCGCCGGAACGGGCATTTCGGGTTGCGCCTCGGCGATCGGATTGGGGGTGGACGTCACCGATCGGAACAGCGTGCGGTCTCTGTTCGATCAGGCCGTCCTGGCGTATGGCGGCATCGATAACGTGATCGTTACGGCGGGGGTTTTCGTGGCGCCTGACAAAGACGGCCACATTCCCGACGACAAATGGCCGTTGACCTACGCCGTGAACGTCATCGGCGGCTACCTGGTGGCCGATGAAGCGAAAAAGATCTGGCAGGCGCAGGGCCTGACCGGCAGCCTGGTGCTGACCACCAGCGTCAACGGCGCGGTGGCGAAGCATGGCTCGCTCGCCTACGACACCAGCAAGGCGGCGGCCAACCACCTGGTGCGCGAGCTGGCGATCGAGCTGGCCCCGCTCGTACGGGTGAACGGCCTGGCGCCCGCCACGGTCGTGGAAGGCAGCAGCATGTTTCCGCGCGACCGGGTGATCAGCTCCCTGCATAAATACCAGGTCCCCTTCGACGAGAGCGAGAGCACGGACTCCTTGCGCGAGAAGCTGGCCGGGTTTTACGCGCGGCGGACTCTGACGAAAGCCCCCATCACCCTGGCCGACCAGGCCGAGGTCGCCTATCTATTGAGCACGAGCAAGCTCAGCAAGACCACGGGGCAGATCCTCAGCGTGGACGGCGGTTTGCCCGAAGCCTTCTTGCGGTAGAAACCGTCATGGCCGCGACGTTGAGCTTTGCCGCCGTCGATCTGGGCGCCGAGAGCGGGCGTGTGACGTTGGGACGTTTCGACGGCTCGGCCCTGTCGCTCGAAGAGATCCATCGCTTCCCCAACGTGCCGGTGCGCGTTCACGGCTCGCTGCAGTGGGACATCCTCCGGTTGTGGGGCGATATCCAGCATGGGCTGGCGTCCTGCACCTCGAAGGCAGGCGGCCCGCTCGCCAGCCTCGGCGTGGCCGGTTGGGGGGTCGATTTCGGGCTCGTGGGGCGCGACGGCCACCTCCTGGGCAACCCGGTCCATTACCGCGACGGGCGTACGGACGGCATGATGGAGGAGGCTTTCCGCCGGGTGCCGCGCGGGGAGATCTATCAGCAGACCGGCATTCAGTTCATGCCGATCAATACCCTGTACCAGCTCCTGGCGCTGAGGGCGAGCCGATCGCCCGCCCTGGACGCGGCCGCCGCCTTGCTGACGATTCCCGACCTCTTGAATTTCTGGCTTTCGGGCTGTTCGGCCAACGAGCTCTCGAACGCGACCACGACGCAATGTTTCAATCCCAAAACCGGCGATTGGGCCTGGGACCTGTTGAGCCGCCTGGGGATTCCTGCCCGCATCTTCGGTTCGATCATCCCGCCGGGAACGGTGCTGGGACCGGTGCGTCCCGCCGTGGCCGGGGAGTTGGGATTGACCGGCGTGCCGGTGATCGCGCCCGCCACCCACGATACGGGCTCGGCGGTGGCGGCTGTCCCCATGGCAGGCGGCGAGGCGATCTATCTCAGCTCCGGCACATGGTCGCTCATGGGCGTCGAAGTATCTTCGCCGGTGATCGATGAGCGCGGCCTCGCGTACAACTTCACGAACGAGGGCGGGGTCGGGGGGACCTTCCGTCTGCTCAAGAACATCATGGGGTTGTGGCTGGTCCAGGAATGCCGCCGGCTCTGGGCGAGCCAGGGGGACGAGTATTCCTATGCACGGTTGACGCGGCTGGCCGAACTGTCACCAGCTTTCGTCTCCCTCGTCGTCCCGAGCGACGAGCGGTTCCTGGCGCCGGGCGACATGCCGGGGCGCCTCCAGGCCTTCTGCCGCGGGACCGGCCAGCCGGTGCCTGAGTCCGTGGGGGCCCTCGTGCGCTGTGCGCTGGAAAGCCTGGCCCTGGAATACCGCTGGGTGGCGGAACGCCTGGAGGAGCTGACCGGCCGCAGTTTGCCGGTGATCCACGTCATCGGGGGCGGCGCGCAAAACGCTCTCCTCAATCAGCTCACCGCCGATGCCACCGGACGTACGGTGATCGCCGGGCCCGTGGAGGCGACGGCGCTGGGCAACGTGCTGGTGCAGGCTATCGCGGGAGGCCATCTCGCATCCCTGGAGGAAGGCCGCGCTCTCATCCGGCGGTCCTGCCCGGTTCAGACCTTCGAGCCGCGTGCGGCGGAGCCGTGGGAAGCGGCTTATCAGAGGTATCTGGGGCTGAGAGCCCGTTTTCAGTGATTCAGTTGAAGGGCGGCGCGACCTCGAGTCCGAATCGGAGTTTGGCCTTTTCGAGGATCTCCGGTCCAACCGGCTCGGCGAGAGGGCAGGGGTAGTCGGCTACGCCCGCCGGTCCGAAGAGGGCGACTCCTGAGCAATGCTGACCCGGATCGTGGCGGAGGAAATATTGGATGCCGCCGAAGCCGGCCGCGAAGAGGGCGGCTGCCCAACGTTGGGTGCAGGGATAATCCTCCGTCGAGTGAACCTCGGCAGTGATCCCGAAGACCCGGGCAAGGCTGGAAGTGCAGTCCGCCAGGTTCACGTCGTCGGATAATTCCAGAGACGAGATCCGCCGGTCGTCCAATTCGGTTTCAGGAATCAACGTCCATTCGCGGAAGACCTCTATGAAGCAGCCTACCGGATCATGGGACAGGTAACAGGTGCCGTTCGGGGGAAGAGACCCCGGTGTGGCAGGGAGGTCGAAGCGGCCCGAGCCGTCCCCTGAGAACCACCAGGGAGACAGGCCGGCACGGTGGATGCGGTAAAGTCGCGCTCCACGGTGGAGTCGAAGGCTGGGAAACCTTCGGAGATCGGCAGGTGGGGGGGAGAGGGGGCTCAGGACGAGATCAATGGGCGAGCCGCGATGCACTGCGGCGGGCAGCCTCGAAGAGAGGTTCTGGATCGCCGCTCTTGCGCATCCATGCGGCAGGGGTTTCCTGGCCCAGCAGTGGAATGGGACTTACCAACCAGGAGGCGATGGTGTAGGGGCTGCTGACCGCTCCTGTGAAGATCTTGAGGACTTCCGCGATCTCAGGATAGGGCCGGCCCCCTGGGCCGAACTGAAACGCCGGGTAGAGCTTCCGGTTTCCGGCTGCGTCGAGGGCCAGAACCTTCCCCCTTTTTACGAGATCACTCACCGCCTGCCGGCTCTTGACGCCAAGGAGGGTCTTGAGCTCCTCTGTCTCGAGGAGAGCACCCAGATGCTGGCCCCAGATGGATTCGGCCATGATGAGCAGAGCGGCGCGTCTCCCCAGAGCCACGGGATCTTTACCGAAATCCGTCACCTGCTGCCGGCGCTCGAGCTCCTCCAAGGTCTTTCCGAAGGCTTCCTTGGCCAGTGCGATCGCGTTTCCCATAGGTTGAGTCTGTCCTGTCAAGACTGTCAAGTCAAGAGTGTCAAGATGAAGGCCCTCTCCTTGTCCCGCCGCCCGGGAAACCGGTATCGTAGCGTCCCTTCGACAGGAGACCCTACGTGAAAGCCCGCCCGGTCACCCCTTTGCTTCACGGCCTGATCCAGCAGGCGCTGCTCGCCCTTCTCGTCCTCGGTGCGCCTGGTGCTCTCGCCCAGGAACCGCCGCCCCCCGAATCCCCTGCCGCCGAAGAGGCCTCCGGCGCCTGGGCTCCGGACCGGCCGGAGCCGGGGAGCGTCGAGAAGATCAGGGAGTACACGACGGGCCCCGAGTTCCTGCCGGAGTCCGTGGCCTACGTGCCGGACTCGGAGACGGTGCCGTCGCCCACCAAGGCGCTGGGACATCTCGCCGGGGCTCCCGACGAGCTGTCGCGGGTGGCGGACGTCCATGGCTACTTCCGCCGGCTGGACGAGGCGAGCGACCGGGTGCGGGTGCAGGTGATCGGGACGTCGGAGGAGGGCAGGGAGATCCTGCTCGCCATGGTCTCCGATGCCGAGAACCTGGCGGACCTCGACCGCTACAAGGACATCGCGGCCCGCCTCGCCGATCCCCGCCGGACCCCGCGCGAGGAGGCCCGCGGGCTCGCCGCGGAGGGCAAGGTCTTCTACTGGCTCACCGGCGGCCTGCACTCCATCGAGACGGGCAGCCCCGAGATGCTGATGGAGCTCGCCTACCGGCTCGCCGTCTCCGAGAGGCCGGAGATCCAGGCGATCCGCCGGAACACGATCGTCTTCATCACTCCCGTCACGGAGCCGGACGGCCGGGACCGCCAGGTGGACTGGTACTACCGCCACCTGCGCGGCAAGAAGATGCCCTGGGAGGAGATGGCCGAGATCCTGTCGCCCCCCTACTGGGGCCACTACGTCCTGCACGACAACAACCGCGACGGCATGCAGGTCACCCAGGCGCTCACGCGCGCCATCCACGAGACCTTCTACGCCTTCCATCCGCAGGTGATGCACGACCTGCACGAGTCGGTCCCGCTGCTCTACATCATGACCGGCTACGGCCCGTACAACCGGGCCATCGACCCGGTGACGATCAACGAGTGGACTCAACTCGGCTATCACGAGGCCGGGGCCCTCTCGGCGCAGGGGCTGGCGGGCGTCTGGACGTGGGGTTTCTTCGACGGCTGGTGGCCCGGCTACCTCAACTCCGTGGCGAACACCCACCACTCCGTGGGCCGCTTCTACGAGACCTTCGGCAACGCCTCGGCCGGCACTTTCGACCGCGACCTCTCGGAGCGGAAGTTCGTGGGCAAGCCGGTCACCGAGGTGCAGTGGTACCGCCCGTTGCCGCCGCCCAAGAAGGTGCGCTGGTCGCTGCGCAACAACACCAACTACATGCAGGCCGGGGTGCTCGCGGCCCTGCAGTACGCGTCCCTTCACCGCCAGGAGCTGCTCGACAACTTCTGGACCAAAGGCGAGCGGTCGCTCCAGAAGGGGCGGACGGAGGCGCCGTACGCCTGGGTCTTCCCGCCCGCTCAGCGCGATCCGGCGCGCCTCGCCTACCTCGTCAATCAGCTCCGCCAGCACCGCGTGGAGGTCCACCGGCTGACGGCCGAGACGAAGCTGGGCGCCAAGACCTGGCCGGCCGGGACCTACGTGGTGCGCATGGACCAGCCGTACCGCAACCTCGCCATCAACCTCCTGGAGGAGCAGAAGTTCCCGCCCGAAGAGCCGAACCCGCCCTACGACGACGTGGCCTGGACGTGGCCGCTGCTCTATGGGGCCGAGGGCGAGCAGGTGGCGGACAGGAAGATGCTCGACGCCGCCATGGAGCCCCTGACGGCCGACGTCGTTCCGGCCGGGACGGTCGACGGGGCGGGCGAGGTCTTCCTGCTGCGCGACACGGGCCAGACGGCGCTCCTCGAAGCCCGCGTGCTGCTGGGCACGCACCAGGTGGACGCGGCGGAGGCCGCTTTCACGGCCGGCGGCGTCTCCTATCCGGCCGGGAGCTGGATCGTGCAGGCGCCGCGCGAGGCGGTGGAGGAGGCCGCCAGGCGCACGGGGCTCTCCTTCACGGCGGCGGCCGCCCTGCCGGAAGTGCGGCGCCATCTGGTTGACCTGCCCCGGCTCGCCCTGCTCCACAACTGGCTCGACACCCAGGATGCCGGCTGGGCTCGCTACACCCTCGACCGCGGCAAGGTCCCCTACACCCTGATCAACGACGACGACCTGAAACGGGGGGGCCTGGCCGAGCGCTTCGACGTCATCCTGTATCCCAGGACGGGCGGCGACTTCTCTGAATTGGTGCACGGGATCGACCCGAAATACGGCCCGCTCGCCTACACCCGCACGCCGGAGTTCCCCAGCCATGGGATCCCCGACGCTTCGGAGGACATCACGGGCGGCATGGGCTTCGAGGGGCTGGTCAACCTGCAGCGGTTCGTGCAGGGCGGCGGCGTGCTGGTGACGCTGGCCGGCGCCGGCACATTGCCGGTGGACGGCGGGCTGGTGCGCGGCGTCTCCCGCGTGCCGGCGAGCGGCTTCAACACCCCCGGCTCGGAGCTGCGCGCCAAGATCGTGCGGCCGGAGCATCCGATCGCCTACGGCTACGAGGAGCTGACCAGCGTCTTCCGCGGCAACGGGCCGATCTTCGACGTCGGGAAGCTCGACCGCGGCCGGGTGGTGATGCAGTTCGGCACCAAGAAGCCGGAGGGAGAAGAGGAAGAGAAGAAGAAGGGGAGCGGCTCGGGAATCGAGGAGGAGGATCTCGACGAGCCGGAAGCGAAGACAGAGGAGAAGGCCGGCAAGGAGCCGAAGAAGGACGACGGCAAGCTGGTGCTCTCCGGGTTCGTGCGGGGGGAGGACCAGGTGAATGGCAAGCCGGCGATCCTCGACGTGCCCTCAGGGAGGGGACGGGTGATCCTGTTCGCCTTCAATCCCTTGCACCGGTACCTCAACCTGTCGGATTTCCGGCTGGTCTACAACGCCTTGCTGAACTGGAATGACCTTCCCTAGGCGGACGGGCGATTGAGCGAGCCCTCGAAGCCCCCGGAGCCGGGGACGGCGGAGCCAGCCGTCCGGCCGCGGGGAGGCGCCGCCCTGGTCGCGGCAGGCATCCTTTCGTCCCGTCTGGTCGGGCTCCTGCGCAACTCGGCGCTCGCCGACTACTTCGGCGTCGGGCCGCACGTGGACGTCCTCAACATGGCGCTGCGCGCCCCCAACCTCCTGCAGAACCTGCTCGGGGAAGGGACCTTGTCGGCGGCCTTCATCCCGATCTACTCCCGCCTGCTGCACGAGGGGCGCCGGGAAGAGGCGGGGCGCTTCGCCGGGGCGATTTTCGGTCTGCTGGCGGCCCTGGCGGGAACCCTGTCGCTCTTGGGCGTGCTGCTGGCGCGCCCTCTCACCTCGGTTCTGGCCATGGGGTTCCTCAACGACCGGGGCCCCGTCGACCGGTTCGAGCTGACCGTCGCCGCGGTGCGCATCATCTTTCCGATGACGACATTTCTGGTCCTCTCGGCCTGGGCGCTGGGAGTGCTCAACAGCCACCGCCGCTTTTTCCTGCCCTATTTCGCGCCAGTCTTCTGGAATTCGGCGATCGTCGCCGCCCTGGTGTGGGTCGGCGGCTGGGGCGCGGAGGGCAAACCTGCCCTCGACGTCCTGAACCGGCTCCTCTTCGCCGCCTGCTGGGGGGCCCTCATCGGCGGCCTGCTGCAGTTCCTCGTGCAGTTGCCGCTGGCCCTGAAGATGGCGGGCGGGCTCCGCCCCTCCCTGTCGCTGAAGGCGCCGGGCGTGAGAGAGGCGCTGAGCGCCTTCGGGCCGGTGCTCGCCGGGCGGGGCGTGGTCCAGCTCGCCGGCTACCTGGACTATTTCCTGGCCGGGTTCCTGGCCGCCGGCGCCATCGGAGCCCTCGGCTATGCCCAGGTCCTCTACATGCTGCCCATCAGCCTGTTCGGAATGTCGGTCGCGGCATCGGAGCTTCCCGAGCTGGCCCGGCTCGGCCGGTCGGACGCCGGTGGGCTGTTGCTCGCCCGCGTCCGGCGTTCGCTGCGCCAGATGGCTTTCCTCAACGTCCCGACCTTCGTGGGCTATCTCGCGTTCGGGTACCTCCTGGTGGGCGCCCTCTTCCGCCGCGGCAACTTCGGGGCGCGGGACAACTGGGTGGTCTACCTGGTGCTCGGCGGCTACACGCTGGGTCTGCTCGCCACCACCTCGTCACGCCTGCTGCAGAACACGTTCTATGCCCTCGGCGAGAGCCGCACGCCGGCCCGGATCGCCACCCTGCGGGTGGCCGTCTCGGCGGTGCTCGGACTCCCCCTCATGCTCCTCCTCGACCGCTACGCCGTGCCGGTACCGGCTACGGGCGGGGAGGCTGGAAACCCTCTCTTCCTGGGAGCGATGGGACTCGCGCTCGCCTCCGGGGTGGGAGCGTGGCTGGAGCTCCTGCTCCTTCGGCGGGCGCTCGCGGCGCGGGCCTCCGGTGGGTTTCTGCCCGTGCCGGAGACGGCGAGGATGATGGGCCTTGCGGCACTGGCGGCCCTGCCCGCCGCCCTGCTCTGGCGGTTCCTGCCCGCCATGCCAGTGACCGTGCAGGCCCTCCTCGTGATAGGAGCCTATGGCACGGCCTATCTGGTGCTGGCGAAGCTCGCCGGGCTGGAGGAGATGGAGGCTTTCGTGGGGGTCCTGAGGCGGCGGCTGGGCAGACGGTGAGGGCTCCGGAAGGGTCCAGTCCAGACGGGCGATGAGATTGAGCGAGCCTGAAGATTTTCTCGACGAGGCGCCGCCGCCGGCGCCTCCCCCCGCCCGCTCGCGCTCCCGGGGCGGCGCCGCGATGGTGTTCGCCGGCATCCTGCTCAGCCGGCTGATGGGCCTCGTGCGGGAAGGGGCCTTCGCCCGCTACTTCGGCGTCGGACCCTATCAGGACGCCCTGACGGCGGCCATGCGGGTGCCCAACGTGCTCCAGAACCTGCTCGGGGAGGGGGTGCTCTCGGCCTCGTTCATCCCCATCTACAGCGGCCTGCTGGCGGAAGGCAAGGAGGAGGAGGCCGGGCGGTTCGCGGGGGCCATCTTCGGACTGATGATGGCGGCGGCGGCGGGCATCGCGCTGCTCGGCAACCTGCTGGCCCGTCCGATCGTCGTGCTCCTCGCGTCGGGCTACCTGGGAGATGCCGCGAAGGTCGAGGCGGGCACGCTGGCCGTGGACCGCTTCGCCCTCACCGTGACGGGCGTGCGCATCCTGTTCCCGATGACCGGTCTGCTGGTGCTCTCGGTATGGGCGCTGGCGATCCTCAACAGCCACCGGCGCTTCTTCCTGCCGTACGTCGCGCCGGTGCTGTGGAACGCGGCGATGATTGCCACGCTGGTCTTCGCGGCGCGCCGGCTCGCCCCCGGGGAGCACGGACCGGCGGCGCTGGCCCACCTCTTCCAAGCGGCGTGCTGGGGTGGCTTCCTGGGCGGCCTGCTGCAGTTCACGGTTCAGCTCCCCGGCGTGATCCGGGTGACGAAGGGGTTCCGCCCGTCGCTCTCGACCCGGGTACCCGGGGTGCGCCAGGCCCTCTCGGCGTGGTGGCCGGCGGTGGCGGGGCGCGGCGTGGTGCAGCTCGCGGGCTACATCGATCTGTTCCTGGCTTCCTTCCTCACGGCGGGCGCGCCCGGGGCGGACCGCTTCGCCCAGATGTTCTACCTGCTGCCCATCAGCCTGTTCGGGATCTCGATCGCGGCCTCGGAGCTGCCGGAGATGTCGCGCCTGCGGGGTGAAGGGGCCGCTCCCGCGCTGCTGGCGCGGGTCCGGCGGGCCCTGCGGCACGTGGCCTTCCTGAACGTCCCCACGGTCGTCGGCTATCTCGTCTTCGGCTATCTGGTGACCAGCATCTACCGGGGCGGCAACTTCGGCGTGGCCGATAACTGGCTGGTCTACCTGGTGCTCTGCGGCTACTCGACGGGCATCCTCGCCACCACCACCTCGCGGCTCCTCCAGAACACTTTCTACGCCCTGGGCGACACCCGCTCGCCAGCCCGCATCGCGGCGATCCGGGTGGGGACGTCGGTGCTGGTGGCGGTGCCGCTGATGTTCTGGCTGGACCGCTACCCCCTGTCGTCGGTGGCGGGGCCGCTGCCGGGGCGCACTCTCTTCCTGGGCCCCGTCGGTCTCTCTCTGGCCTCGGGGTTCGGCGCCTGGATGGAGCTCTACCAGCTTCGGCGAGCCCTGCGCAGGCGGCTGCCCGAATTCGAGCTGCCCTGGCGGGAGGACGCCCGCATGGTCCTGATAGCCCTCGCGGCGGCTCTGCCCGGAGCCGCCGTCTGGTGGCTGCTGCCGCCCCTCCATCCCATCGTCAAGGCGGCCGTGGTGCTGGGAGCTTACGGTGTGAGCTATCTCCTGGTGGCGCGGCTGGCCGGCGTCGAGGAGGTGGAGGCTTTCGTGGGGGGCCTGAAGCGGCGGCTGGGCCGGCGGTGAGCGTCTGGAATGGAGCCGGAATGGTCTAAAAATTGCTAGCTTCTTCTTTCCTGCTCTGAGGATTTCTCCAGCGAGAGCCCCTTAGCCGCGCCGGTCCGAGGGCACTGGAGTTGTCAATGAAGGGCTATTGGAGTTTCTTTTTTTCATTCTGATCCCGGATTTACACGGGACCGCGGCGCGGGTCCGTACCCGGGCGAGGTTCGAGCGGGTATGACGGAAGCTTGGGGAGATGCGAGCGGCCGGCGGCGGTCCTCACCCGAGGCCTGGAGGATTCTGGCCGGCAACGCCGCGCTCGCTGGGCTCTATTTCGCGGCGGGCCGGCTCGGCCTGCGGATCCCGATCCTCCACGATCACGTGACCTTGTTGTGGGCGCCGTCGGGTCTCGCCTTCGCGGTCCTTCTCCGGTACGGCTGGCGGGCCGTCCCGGGGGTGTTCCTGGGCGCCTTCCTGGTCAACGTCACCGTCGGCGGGGGCTTCGGCCTGGCGCTCGGCATCGCCCTGGGCAATACGCTCGAGGCGGCCGGGGGCGCCTGGCTCCTGCGCCGGGCCGGCTTCCACCAATCCCTGGAGCGCGTGAAGGACGTCCTCCTGCTCATCGCCGGCGTCCTGGCGGTCCCGGTGATCGGCGCCGCCGCCGGTACGGCCAGCCTGGCCGCGGCCGGTCTTCTCCAGCCCGGCCGGCCGGTCCTGAACGTGATGGGCTACTGGTGGCTGGGCGATGCCATGGGCATTCTGCTGGTGGCGCCGGTGCTGCTGACCTGGGCGGAGCTGCCGCGCCCGTGGGCTCCACGCTGGCAGCGGGTGATCGAGATGGCGGTCCTGGGCGTCGGCCTCATCCTGGCGAGCGATCTCACCCTCAACACCTGGATGGACAACCCTTTCCTCCATCCTCCGCTCGCCTTCACCCTCTTTCCCTTCCTGGTCTGGGCGGCCCTGCGGTTCGGACCCCGGGGGGCCTCGACCGCCACCCTGCTGGCCGTGGGGATCGCCATCTGGGCGACCTTGCAGGGCCTCTCGCCGTTCGCGCGCGGCACGCTGGACGAGCGGCTGATGTACCTGGACACGTACATGACGATGGCAGCCGTGACCTCGCTGCTCCTCGCCGCCGTCCTCGCCGAGCGCCGGGGGGCGGAGACCGGTCTGCGGGAAGGCCAGGAGCGGCTGCGCCTGGCCCTCGACGCCGGCCGGTGCGGCGTCTGGGATTGGGACATCGCGCGGCAGCACCTGACCTGGTCGGACCGGGTCTACGAGTTCCATGGCGTTTCCCGGGAGGATTTCACCGGCCGGCTGGAGGACTTCACCTCCCTGATCCACCCCGAGGACGCCGACCGGGTGAACGGGGCGATCCAGAGCGCGCTCCAGAGCCATGACGATTACGAGGTCGAGTTCCGCATCGTGCAGCCGGGCGGCGCCGTGCGCTGGCTCACGACGACGGGCCGCCCTCTCTATGATGCCGCGGGGCGGCCCGTGCGCATGCTGGGCGCCACGCTCGACGTGACGGAGCAGCACGAGGTCGAGGAGGAGAGGACGCGGCTGCTTGCCCGCGAGCGGGAGGCGCGCGCCGAGGCGGAGGCGGCCAGCGAGGCCAAGGACCGCTTCCTGGCGACGCTCAGCCACGAGCTGCGGACGCCGTTGACGCCGGTGCTCGCGATGGTCTCGGGACTGGCGGCAGACCCGCGCGTCCCCCCGGACCTGCGGCGCCCCCTGGACGTGATCCGGCGCAACGTCGAGCTGGAGGCGCGGCTGATCGACGACCTCCTGGACCTGACGCGGATCGTACGGGGGAAGCTCGAGCTGCATCCTGAGGTCACCGACGCCCGCAAGGTCGTCGAGCACACGATCGAGATCTGCTGCGAGGGGGAGTCCGCCGCCGGCCGGCTGCGGGTGATGAAGGACCTGGCAGCGGCAGAGCACCGGCTCTGGGCCGATCCCTCGCGCCTGACGCAGGTGCTCTGGAACCTGCTCAGCAACGCGGTGAAGTTCACGCCGGCGGGGGGCACGGTCACCGTCCGCACCCGGAGCGAGGGGGACCGCCTCGTCATCCGGGTCGCCGATACCGGCATCGGCATCGATCCGGAGGTGCTGCCCCACATTTTCGGCGCCTTCGAGCAGGGCCTCTCGCGCAGCCCGCGGGGCATCGGCGGGCTGGGGCTGGGGCTCGCCATCAGCAAGGCGATCGTGGAGATGCACGGCGGCAGCCTGGTGGCGGAGAGCGAGGGCCGGGGACGGGGAGCCACCTTCACGGTCTCGTTGCCGGCCTCCCTGCCGCGGGCCGCAGGGGTGGCGGGGGCGGTGACGGAGCCCCAGGAGGGGCTCCGAGATCCAACGCCTGGCCTCCCGCCGTCAAACATCGAGAATCTCCACATCCTGCTGGTGGAAGACCACGCGGATACGGCCGAGACCATGGCCGAGCTGCTGTCCCTGGTCGGCCATCGGGTGATCACGGCGGGCACGGTGGCCGAGGCGCTCGCGGCCGCCGGCAGGGACCGGTTCGACCTGGTGGTGAGCGACCTCGGGCTGCCCGACGGCAGCGGTCTGGACGTCATGCTCGAGCTGACCCGCCGCGGCGGCCTTCCCGGCATCGCCCTTTCCGGGTACGGCATGGAGGAGGACGTCCGCAAGAGCCGCGAGGCCGGCTTCCAGCGGCATCTGACCAAACCCGTCAGCCTGCAGGCCCTCGAGGCCGCGATCCGGCAGACGCTGCAAGAGAGAGCTTCGAACCGGTGAGCGAGAGCGGCAGGAGCGGGACATTGCCGCAAAACGGCATATTGCTGCGGAAGGGGATATTGGTGCGCTACGGCGTGGCCGTGGGGACCGTCATGGTGACGCTGGCGGTCAAGATACCGCTGGATCGGGCGGTCGGGGGAGGCGCGCCGTTCCAGCTCTTCTCCCTGGCGATCCTGATCAGCGCGTGGTTCGGAGGCTGGGGCCCCGGGCTGCTGGCGACCGTGCTTTCGACGGCCATCGGCGCGATGCTGGCCCCCCCGGGGCTATCTCCCCCGGGGGTATGGGCCGGCGCCCTGACCCTGCGGTCCTCCATCTTCCTGTTCCAGGGTATCGGCATCAGCCTCATCGGCCACTCCCTCGCCCGGGCGCGGCGGCAGGCTCAGGAGAGCTACACCGCTCTGGTCGCCGACGTCGAGGAACGGCATCGGCTCGACCGCGAGCTGGCCGGGGCCAACCGCCGCGCGGTCGAGCTCCTGGAGAGCATCAACGACGCCTTCTTCTCCCTGGATCGAGAGTGGCGCTTCACCTACCTGAACCGCGTGTTCTCGCGGTACATCGGCCGGCAGCCCGGCGAGCTGATCGGCAAGGGCCTCTGGGATGAGTATCCGGGGCTGCTCGGCACCGCCTACGAGGAGAGCTACCGGCGAGCCGTGCGCGAAGGGGTGCCGGTGCGCTTCGAAGCGCGGGGAGCCCTGTCCGGCCGCTGGTTCCAGGTCTACGCCTACCCTTCCGAGGACGGCCTGTCCGTCTTCTCGACCGACATCGCCGAGCAGAAGAACGCCCGTCAGGAGGCGGAGCGGGCGCACGCCGAGGCCGAGGCGGCGAACCGTATGAAGGACCAGTTCCTGGCCACTCTCTCCCATGAGCTGCGCACGCCGCTCAACGCCATCCTCGGCTGGGTGCAGATTCTGCGCGCCGGCCGGCTCGACGCCGAAGGCATGGCCCGCGGCCTGGAGACGATCGAGCGCAACTCCCGGGCCCAGGCGCAGCTCATCGGCGACCTGCTCGACATCTCCGGCATCAGCTCCGGCAAGCTGCGCCTGGAGGTGCGGCCGGTCGATCCGGCCGAGGCCGTCGAGGCGGCCCTGGCCACCGTGCAGCCGGCGGCCCAGGCCCGGGGCGTCCGCATCGAGCGCCTCTTCGAGGCCGGAGTGGGGCCGGCGCTGGCCGACCCGGACCGTCTGCAGCAGGTGGTCTGGAACCTGTTGTCGAACGCCGTCAAGTTCACCCCGAGAGACGGCCGGGTCGAGGTCCGCCTGGAGGCCGTCGGCGGCCAGGCCGAGATCCGGGTCCGCGACACCGGACAGGGGATCGCGCCGGAGTTTCTCCCCCACGTCTTCGAGCTCTTCCGGCAGGCTGACGGCTCCGCGGGCCAGCTCCAGGGCGGTCTCGGCCTGGGCCTCGCTATCGTGCGCCAACTGGTCGAGCTGCAGGGCGGCTCGGTGCGGGCGGAGAGCCCCGGCACGGGACACGGCGCCACCTTCACGGTCGTGCTGCCGCTCGCCGGCCAGGCGGCGCCGAAGGAGGAGCGGCCCGCCGCCCGCGCCGTGGAGCGCGGCGAGAGCTCGCGCCTGCCGCTCGCCGGCCTGCGTCTCCTGGCGGTGGACGACGAGCCGGACACCCTCGACGTCATGGCCGAGCTGCTCTCCCTACGCGGGGCGGAGGTGGCCACGGCGTCCTCGGCCGCCGAGGCCCTCGCCCTCTTCCAGGACTTCGATCCCGACGTGCTGGTGAGCGACATCGGAATGCCCGAGCGGGACGGCTACGACCTCATCCGCGAGATCCGGACCCGCTGCGGCCCCGAGGACCTGCCGGCCGTCGCGGTGACGGCGTTCGCCGCTCCCGAAGACCGGCGGCGGGCCCTCTCCGCGGGGTTCCAGGTCCACCTCGCCAAGCCCGTCGATCCGGGCGAGCTGGTGGACGTGATCGCGCGGCTCGCGGCTGCGCACCCTTGACTTGCCCGCCGTCCGCCGCCCGGCTAAGCTCCGGGGCATTCTGACCGAGGAGACCCCGATGCTCATGCGCGCCCGCCGCTCGCTGTTACCGATCCTGGCCCTTCTGTTCATGGCCGCTCCCCTCCTGGCCGCCGAGAAACCGGTGCCCGGGAAGGCGGATGCGGCGACGGCGGCCTTCTCCGATCCGCCGGAGCTCAAGCTCCTCAAGTACCGGCTCCTCGGGCCGGCCTGGGGCGGCCGGGTGTCGCGCGTCGCCGGCGTGCCGGGAGACCCCGGCGTCTACTACGCCGCCACGGCTTCCGGCGGCATCTGGAAGTCGGTCGACGGCGGCCTCGCCTGGAACCCCGTGTTCGACGGCCAGCCGATCTCCTCGATGGGCTCGATCGCCGTGGCGGCTGCCGATCCCAACGTTGTCTACGCCGGCTCGGGGGAGGCGAACATCCGCGGCAACGTGGCGGCGGGCAACGGCATCTACAAGTCGACCGACGCCGGCAAGACCTGGACGCACGTCTGGAAGCAGGAAGGGCAGATCGGCGAGATGGCCGTTCACCCGAAGAACCCGGACGTCGCCTACGCCGCCGTGCTGGGCCACGCCTTCGGCCCCAACCCCGAGCGGGGCGTCTACCGCACCCGCGACGGCGGCAAGACCTGGCAGCAGGTGCTCAAGAAGGACGCCGACACCGGCGCCTCGTCCGTGACCCTCGACCCCTCCAACCCGAACGTCGTCTTCGCCGGCCTGTGGCAGGCGCGGCGCCGGCCCTGGGAGCTGACGAGCGGCGGGCCGGGGAGCGGCCTGTGGGTCTCCCGCGACGGCGGCGACACCTGGAAGCAGCTCACCGGCGGCGGCCTGCCGGAAGGGACCTGGGGGAAGGTGGGCGCGGCCGTCGCGCCCTCCGACGGCCGGCGGGTCTATGCCCTGATCGAGGCGGAGAAAGGCGGCCTCTTCCGCTCGGACGACGGCGGCGAGACCTGGACTCTGGCGACGGGCGACCGCAAGCTCCGGCAACGGGCCTGGTACTACTCGACGCTCACCGTGAGCCCCGCCAACCCGGACGAGGTCTGGGCCCCCAACGTGCCGCTGCTGAGGAGCATCGACGGCGGCAAGACGTTCGAGATCTTCAACGCCCCGGGCCTCGACCACGGCGACTATCACGACGTCTGGATCGATCCCCGCAACGCCCGGCGGCTGATCGCGGCCGATGACGGCGGCGTCTACGTCTCGACCAACGGCGGCGAGAGCTGGCTGGCGCCGGCCCTGCCCATCGGCCAGTTCTACCATGTCTCCGCGGACAACCGGGTGCCCTTCCACGTCGCCGGCGCGCTGCAGGACATCGGCACGGCCCAGGGTCCCAGCGACACGCTCTCCCGCGGCGGCGTCTCCAACTCGCTCTGGCACGGCGTCGGCGGCGGCGAGGCCGGCTGGGTGGTCTCGGACCCCTCGGACCCCAACATCGTCTATGCCGGCGAGTACCTGGGCTACATCTCCCGCTATGACGACCGCACGGGCGAGGAGCGCAACATCAGCGCCTGGCCGGAGAACCCCTCCGGGCACGGCGGCGAGGACATGCGCTACCGGTTCCAGTGGACGGCCCCCATCGCCGTCTCGCCGCACGACCCGAAGGTGGTCTACCACGGCGCCCAGGTGATCTTCCGCACCGCCGACGGCGGCCAGACCTGGACGGCCATCAGCCCCGACCTGACCCGCGACGACAAGTCGAAGCAGAAGTGGTCCGGCGGCCCCATCACCGGCGACAACACGGGTGTCGAGACCTACTGCACGGTGTTCGTGATCGCCGAGTCGCCCGCGCGCAAGGACCTGATCTGGGCCGGCAGCGACGACGGCCTGGTGCACGTCACGGAGGACGGCGGCAAGAACTGGCGCAACGTCACGGCGGCGATCCCCGGCTTCCCTGAGTGGGGCACGGTGAGCCTGATCGAGCCGTCCCGCTTCGACGCCGGCACCGCCTACCTGGTGGTGGACGCCCACCGGCTGGACGACATGCGCCCCTACTTGTGGAAGACGACCGACCTCGGCCGCACCTGGAAGCGCCTGGACGGCGGCCTGCCCCGGGACGTCTACCTCCACGCCGTGCGCGAGGACCCCGCGCGCCGCGGCCTGCTGTACCTGGGGACGGAGCGCGGCGTGTCGTTCTCCCGCGACGACGGCGCCACCTGGCGCCCCCTCAAGCTCAACCTCCCCACGGTCGCCGTGCACGACCTGGTGGTGAAGGACGACAAGCTCGTTCTGGCCACCCATGGGCGGTCGATGTGGATCTTCGACGACGTCGCGCTGCTGCGCGAGGCCCTGCCATCGCCGCCGCCGCCCGCGGGCTTCTACCTCTTCCCGCCCGCCGAGGCCGTGCGCTGGGAGCTCCGCGGCGGGCCGGACGACCGCTGGCGCGGCCAGAACCCGCCCCGCGGCGCGCGCATCTACTACTGGCTGGACAAGGAGCCCAAGGGCGACGTCACCCTGGAGGTGCTGGACGCCTCGGGCAAGCTGGTGACGACCCTCTCCAGCAAGGCCCAGGAGCCCACCGGCAGCAGCGAGTACGTCAAGGAGGAGCGGGAGCAGCTCCAGAATTTCGCCCTGCCCAAGGCCGCCGGCCTGCAGCGGGCGCTCTGGAACCTGACCTGGCAGGGCGCCGAGATGATCCCGGGTGGCAAGCTCGACGCGGGCTATCCGGGGATCGGCCCCACGGCGCTGCCCGGCACCTACACGCTGCGCCTGACGGTGGACGGCAAGACGTCCTCGGCCCCCCTCGTCCTCCGCCCCGACCCCCGCGTCGCCACATCGCGGGCGGACCTCGAGGCGGAGCTCGGCTTCCTCCTCGAGGTGCGTGACGCCATCACCCGCCTGACGCGGGACGTGATGCGCCTGCAGGCCGTCCGCCGCCAGCTCGCCCAGCGCAACGAGCTGCTGGCGAAAGACGAGAAGGCGAAGCCGCTCCTCGAGCCCTCGAACGCCCTGATCGCCAAGCTCGACGACCTCGAAGGGCGGATCCACAACCCCAAGGCGGAGATCGTCTACGACGTCCTGGCCATGAAGGGCGGCGCCAAGCTGTACTCGCGGATCGCGCCCTTCTTCTCCTGGGCCGGGAGCGGCAACGGCGCGCCCACGCAGGGGATGCGTGAGGTCTTCGCGGAGCAGGAGAAGGAGCTCGCGGGCTATGAGGCCGAGCTGGCCGGGCTGCTCGGGAAGGACCTCGCGGCCCTCAACGCGACGGCGTCTCAGCTCGGAGCTCCGGGCATTTATGTTCCGGCGCAGTAGAATGCCTCCGTGCTGTTTCCGCTCCGCTCCGGCCTGCTGACGGCCGGGCTTCTTTGGCTCCTCACCCCCCCGGCCCTCCTCTCCCAGGTGGAGAGGAGGGAGCCCTTGGCGATCGCGCCGGGCACGCCGGTGGAGAGCGGTCTGGCGGGCGGGGAATCGCACTCCTATCTCGTCGCCGTGCAGGCTGGCCATCCCTTGCTGATCACGGTCGACCAGCGGGGGACCGACGTCGAGATCGAGGCCGCCGGCCCGGACGGCCGGAGCCTGGGCGTGGTCGACACCCCCACGGGCCGGGAAGGGCCGGAGTCGCTCCTCCTCGACGGCGGCGCGGCGGGCGCCTGGCGCGTCGTGGTGCGGTCCCCTGGCAAGGCGGCGCCGCCGGGCCGCTACGAGATCCGGGTGGAAGAGCTGCCCCAGGGCACGGCCGCCGAGCGGGAGCGGGTGGCGGCCGAGCGGCTCGCCACCGAAGGGGCGCGCCTGCGCAAGAAAGGCACGGCCGAGGCGGCCCGTGAAGCGGTCGCCCGCTACACCGAGGCGGCGGGCCATTGGCGGGCGCTCGGCAGGCGCCGCGAGGAGGCCACGGCGCTCTACGTCCTCGCCAGCCTGCACGGCGCCCTCAGCGATGCCAGGCAGGCTCTCGGGGCCTACCGCCAGGCCATGGCCCTGTGGGAGGCGCTGGGCGAGCCGGACCGCCAGGCGGACGTCCTGTCCGCCATGGGGCTCGCCCACTGGGCCCTGGGAGAGGACAAGGAGGCCCTCGCCGTGTTCGAGCGGGCCATCGCCCTGCGCCAGTCCCGGGGCGACCGCGCCGGCGAGGCTTCCGCCCTCAACAACCTCTGCCTGCTGCATCACTCTCAAGGCCGGCTCGACGACGCCCTCGCCTGCTATCAGCGCGCCCTCGCCCTGTTCCGGGAGGCGGGCGAGGCCGGCGGCGAGGCCAGATCGCTGATCAACCTGGGCGGCGTCTACGACCTCCTGGGCGAGCCGCGGCAGGCGCTGGAGAACTACGGCCAGGCCCTCGACCGCATGGTGGCCGCCGGCAACCGGCTGGGCGAGGCCCAGGTCCTCAACAACCTCGGAGTGACCGCCATCGGCCTGGGCGAGATGGGGGACGCGCTCGCCCGCTACAACCGCGCCCTCGCGATCTTCCGCGAGCTCGGCGACCGGCAGTGGGAGGCGCGGACCCTCAACAACCTGGGCTCCGCCTACTACGACCTGGGGGAGATGCAGCGCGCCCGCGCCGCCTTCGAGCAGGCGCTCGAGCTGCGGCGCGCCGTGGGCGACCGGCGGGGGGAGTCCGTCACCCTGAACCAGCTCGGGCGGGTGCACCAGCGGCTCGCCGAGGGTACCGATCGTTCTGACCGTCCCGATCCTCCCGTAGAAGCGGCCCGGGCCCAGGATCTGTTCCGGCAGGCCCGGGACCTCGCGCGCTCGCTGGGCGACCGCCGGGGCGAGGCGGATTCGCTGGTGCTCCTGGGCAAGGAGCTGATCCTGGCGGGGGACCTCGACAAGTCCATGGCGGTGCTCCGGCAGGCCGCCGACATCCTGGCCGGCCTGGGCGAGCGCCGCTCGCGGGCCCTGGCCCTGCAGCGGCTGGGCGAGGCTCTCCTCGCGCGCGGCGACCTGCCCAAGGCCCGGGAGGCGTTCGGCCAGGCTCTCGCCCTCCGGCTGACCACCGCCGACCGGGCCGGCGAGGCGGAGACGCTCACGGCCCTGGCCCAGCTCGACGCCCGTCTGGGCCGGATCCCCGATGCCCGGGCGCAGGCCGGCAAGGCCCTGGCCCTCATCGAGTCGCTGCGGATCACGGTCGCCAACCCGGACCTGCGGGCCTCCTTCCTGAGCGCGTACCGGCAGGCGTTCGAGCTGGAGATCGACCTGCTGATGCGCCTCGACCGCCTGGAGCCGGGCCGCGGCCATGCCCGGGAGGCCCTGGAAGTGAGCGAGCGGGCGCGCTCGCGGGCTCTCCTCGACCTGCTGCGCGAGGCCCGGACGGACGTCCGCACGGGCGGCGATCCGGCGCTGCGCGAGCGCGAGAAGGCGCTCACCGAGCGTCTGAACGCCAAGGCGGAGCGCCAGATCGAGCGGCTGAGCGGCGCCGCGGCCACCCGCGCCGCCGACGAGAGCGAATTGCAGGCCCTGCTCACGGAGCTCGACGGCGTTCGGGCGGAGATCCGCCGCCGCAGCCCCCGCTACGCGGCCCTCACCCAGCCGGCGCCGCTGCGGGCCGCGGACGTCCAGGCGCTGCTCGATCCCAAGACCCTCCTGCTCGAGTACTCGCTGGGCGAGGAGCGCAGCTACCTGTGGGCCGTGGAGGCCGGCTCGATCGCCGCGTTCGAGCTGCCGGCGCGGGCCGGCATCGAGGCGGCGGCCCGCCGGGTCTATGCCTGGATGCACACGCTCGACCCCGGAGCCGCGAAGCAGGGGCAGGCCGAGGCCGCCGCCCTCAGCCGCCTGCTGCTCGGCCCCGTTGCGAACCGGCTGAACGGCAGACGGCTGGTGATCGTGGCCGACGGTGCCCTTCACTATCTTCCCTTCGCGGCTTTGCCGATGCCGGCAGCCCTCCCAGGGACGGGCGACCTCCTCATCGACCGGCAGGAGATCGTGACGCTCCCCTCGGCCTCGGTGCTGGCCGCCCAGAGGCGCGACCTCGGCGGCCGCCCCCGGGCCGCCAAGACCGTGGCGGTGCTGGCCGACCCTGTCTTCGACGCGGCGGACACCCGGATCAGCAAGTCCCGGACCGCGTCGGCGGCGCCAGGGCCCGTGAAGCGGGGCGGCGACCCGGCCGGTTTTCCCGCCTTGCAGCGGCTGCCCTCGACGCGCCTGGAGGCGGAGCGGATCTCGGCCCTGGTGCCGGCGGGCGAGGCCCTGGTGGAGCTCGATTTCGCGGCCGACCGCGAGGCCGTGCTGGACGGCCGGCTGGCGCCCTACCGGCTGGTCCACTTCGCGACTCACGGCCTGATCGACGCCCGCACGCCCGAGCTGTCGGGCCTGATGCTGTCGCGGGTCGGGGAGGACGGCAAGCCGAAGGAGGGATTCCTCAGCCTGGCCGACATCTACAACCTCCAGCTCGGAGCGGACCTGGTGGTGCTCTCCGGCTGCGAGACGGCCCTGGGCCAGGAGGTCCGGGGCGAGGGGCTGATGGGCCTGACCCGCGGCTTCCTCTACGCCGGCGCGGCCCGCGTGGTGGCCAGCCTCTGGCGGGTTCAGGACCGCGCGACGGCGGAGCTGATGAGCCGCTTCTACCGCGCCCTGCTCCTGGAAGGCAAGCCTCCCGCGACCGCCCTGCGCGAAGCGCAGCTCGCCATCCGGAGCGACCGGCGCTGGCGGGCGCCCTACTACTGGGCGGCCTTCATCCTCCAGGGAGACTGGACGGACGGGGCCGGCTCCGGTGAGATACGCCGTACCCTCGAAGCAGTACCCAATTGACGATCATCCACTCTTCCCTGATTGGAAAGGAGCCGAACATGAGCCGCGCCGAGACAGCCCTGGACGACACCGTCGAGATGCAGACCACCGAGCGGAGTCTCCCCAAGCCCGGCATTTACGACGTGAAGTCGACCGGCGCCCCGCGGGAGGTGCCGCCGGGGGCCGTCATGGAAATCGTGTTCGCCTCCCTGAGCCTGGTACTGAAGATCAACGGCGAGGAGCGGGGACCTGTGGAAGGCCTACCCAATGGCGACTTCAAGGTCCCGTACACCAGCGGCGGCATCGACATGGTCCTCCAGTGCCGGCAGCCAGAGCAGGACAAGTACCTCTTCGGCGTCTCGATGCCGTTGGAAGGCCAGCAACTGGGGGCCATGGACGATCCGCCGATCACCGGCGTCTGGGGCGCGGAGGCCCGGCCGGGGAGTCCGGATCCCGAGGGCTGAGGCACCGCCGCCCCTAAAAGAACTACCCGGGCGGGTGCAGGAGCCGGAGCACGCCCAGCAGGCTTTGCGGCTCGTGCGAGCTGCTCCGCCACCGGGAAGCGCCCTTGGCGAGGGCGGAGGTCTGCCGCTGGGCGGCCTCGCTGCCGGCCACCAGCACGCCCACCGAGCCGCGCGGCCCGCTGGCTTGCAGGCCGGCCACCACGGCGCGCACGGCCTCTAGGCTCTCCGTGCTCCGCAGCCACACGAGCACCCCGGCGCACCCGGGGACGACGGCGTTGATCTGCGTCTGGGCCCCGCCGTTCAGGATGTGGACGTGCAGCGAGAGCTTCCCCCGCCGGCCCGGGAAGAGGGTGCTGCCGGACCGCCGTGATTCGACGTTCTCCACCAGCGCGCGAAGCCCCTCGTTGTGGCGGAAACCAGGACCGTGCTCGATCAGGCGGCGCAGGGCGGGCCAGACCTCCGGCTCCACCAGCAGCAGGTAGTGGAAGGCCGAGCCGCTCAACCCCGCCTCGGCCGCGCTCTCGATCAGGTCCTCCACCGCCACCTCGAAGAGGAGGGCCGTCGAGATCTCGCGGGTGTTCTGGAGGTCCGCGTCCGTCTCGATGGACTGCGGGGCGACCGCCCCATGCTCCACCAGCAGGGCCAGGGCCAGCCGGGTGGAGACCGGGGCCTCCGCCTCGTCGGCGATCAGATCGAACAGGCGCACCCCCGGCTGCTGGAGCACGCGCTCGAAGATCCGCCGCAGAGGCAGGGCATGGAAATCCGGGTCGACGGCAGGGTAGTTGGGGTTCAGGACCTGGAGCGGCTGTCCGGTCGACGGCAGGTGGTGCCGCCGCTTGCCGAGCTCGTCCTTGAACCAGGCGGAATCCATCAGCAGCTCGTGAAGACCCAGGTCCCGGGCTGCCGAGGCCGGCGGCTCCGCTCCGGGCAGCGCGGGGTCGAACCGGAAGCCGCCATCCTCCAGCGACAGCAGGGCGAGCAGCGCCTCCCGTCCGCGCAGCCCCTCCCAGCGGGCCTCGACGGCCTCGCCTTCCCGCATTTCGATCGATCCCGAGCCGCCTGGCCCCTTCACCCTCAGGAAGCCGCTCTTGCGCACCTGTCCGAGGTATTGGAGCAAGGCCCACAGGGGATGGTTCGCGAGGTCGCCCTGGAGCACCTGGAGGGCGGCGGTGCGTTGGAGCAGTCGGTCGAGCCGGAGCAGCAGCTCCTCGAGGTCGCAGGGGCGGGCGAGATAGTCGTCCGCCCCGGCCCGCAGGGCGGCGACGCGGTCGGCGGGAGCGTTGCTGTCCCCGAGCATGATCAGGGGCACGGCCCGCGTCGAGGGATGGGCGCGCAGCGCTTCCACCACGCCGATCCCGGCGCTGGGAGACTCCCCGAGCACCACCAGGTCCATCTGCTGATCGAGAGCTACGGCCGCGGCGCGCGCGCCGTCTCCCAGCCGCCGCACCTCATATCCAGACACGTGAAGGCGGTCCGCCAGCACGGCGGCGAACATGGAATCGCTCTCGACAACCAGGATCTTGGCCACGTCAGGCGCGCTGGAAGAGCTCGACCGGCACGCCGGTGCCGGCGCCGAAGTAGGGCCGGGAGTTGGCCCCGGGCAGCGCGAAGCCGTTGATCGCGATGCGCCGGGGGGCGGCTCCGCGGTTCTCGGCGCTGCGGTGGACGACGTAGGGGCCGAAGAAGGCGGCGCTCCCCGCCGCCAGGAGCGCGGGGACGCCGGGCTGGCCGCCGGGCTGATCGCGGTATTGGCGCAGCACCGCGGCAGGATCGAGGTGCCCCCGCCGGCCGCTGCGCGGATAGAAGATCAGCGGCCCGTTGTCGGGCGTCGAATCATCGATCGCCACGACGGCCTGAACGTAGCTGCCGCGCCCGTCGATGTCGCGCCACTCGGGAGTGCCGTAGCGGCGGTGCTCGCTGTCCTGGTGGGGCTCGAACTCCAGGCCGTCGTTGGGGTACTTGGCGTGGAGCTGGTTGAGGATCTGAACCGCCGAGGAGGAGCCGAGGAGCTGGCCGACGACCGCTGTGAGCCGCGCGTCGCGGCCGCAGGCGAGGAACGCCGGCTCGCACCCTCCCGCCCAGACGACCCGCTGCAGCCGGCGCGACCCGTTCGAGCCGCCGAGGACGAACTGGCTGCCGGCGTGCTCGATTTTCTGCTCGCCCGACTGTTCCGCCGAATCGTCGCCGCTCGCGGGCAGCGCCTCGGCAAGCTCGAGCCCTACCCTCCGCAGCCGTTCCGCGGCCTCGGCCATCGCCGCCACCTCTTCACGGGAGAAGAGGTTTTCGAGGATCAGAAAGCCCTCGTGGTAGAACCGGCGAACGTCCGCCGGAGACAGCTCACGGATCATAAGTGGTGGGATTCTAACAGATACGGCGAATCCACCCGTCGGATGGAGGCGTCTGCTCGTCACCCCAGGCTGTGGAAGACCTTCTGCACGTCGTCGTCCTGCTCGAGCCGGTCGAGCAGGGTCAGCACCTCCGTGGCCTGATCCTCGGACAGCTCGACGGGCGTCAGGGGCAGGTACTCCGACTCGGCGGAGAGCGGCGTGATGCCGCGATCCTCGAGCGCCTTCTGCAAGGTGCCGAAGTCGTTGAAGGCGCAGCGGAGAACGAGCTGCGGCTCGCCCTTCTCGCCCGTGCTCTCGCCCATCTCCTCGAGCCCATGGTCGATCAGCTCCAGCTCGAGCTCATCCTCCTGGATGCCCGCCGGATTCAGGCGGAAGACGCCCATCCTCTTGAACAGGAAGCCGACGCTGCCGCTGTTCGCGAGGTTGCCGTTGCCCTTGTTGAAGTGCGTCCTCAGGTTCGAGACGGTGCGGGTCGGGTTGTTGGTCGCGGTCTCGACCAGGACGGCGACGCCGTGAGGGGCGTAGCCCTCGTAGAGGATCTCTTCGAAGTCCTCCGCCTCCTTGCCCGCCGCCCGCTTGATCGCCGACTCGACCTTGTCCTTCGGCATGTTGACCGCGCGGGCGTTCTGGACGACCCGCCGCAGGAGCGGATTGCCCACCGGATCCGGTCCGCCGGCCTTCACCGCGATGGTGATCTCCTTGCCGATCCGGGCGAACTGCTTCGCCATCCGGTCCCACCGGGCGAACATCGTGTGCTTTCTGGTCTCGAAAATGCGTCCCATGGGCGGGAATCTAGCCTGTCTGCCGAGGTCGAGTAAAGGGGACCCCGCTTGGAGGTCGCGCCGTCAGCGCCTGCCCGGCAGCGAAAACGCCTCGGCGATCAGCTCGTAGGAGCGCCGCCGGGCGGCATGCTCGTGGGTGATGGTGACGATCATGACCTCGTCGGCGCCGTACTCCCGCGCCACCTCCTCGATCGCCCTCCGGACGGTCGAGGGGGAGCCGAGGATCGACCGGCGCCCGCTGGCGGCGGCATCGATTCCTTCTTCGGCCAGGAAGCGCAGGGCCGTCTCGACCGGCGGCACGGTCACCAGGCGTCCGCGGTGCAGGAGGGCGAACGCCATGCGGGAGCTCGCCGCCAGCCGCTCGGCTTCCCCGTCCGTGTCGGCGCAGACGGCCCAGACGGCGGCGATCACACGCGGCTCCGGGCTCCACTCGGAAGGCTGGAAATCTTCCCGGTAGCGAGCGGCGATGGCGGCGCCCCCGGGTTGGATGAAGTCCGCGAACGCATAGGGCAGCCCGACCTCCGCCGCCCAGATCCCGCTCTGCGGCGACGAGCCCAGCAGCCAAGGCGCGGGGCGCTGGGGCTCGCCGGGCAGGGCCGCGATCCGGGAGAAGGGATGGTCGGCCGGCAGGGTTCCTCCCAGGTAGGCCAGCAGCTCGGCGAGCTGTCCAGGAAAGTCGTTCGGCGCCACCTGGCGGCGGTCGCGCTGGAGGGCGAACGCGGTCAGGGAATCGCTGCCGGGCGCCCGGCCGACGGCGAGGTCGATCCGTCCCGGGTAGAGGCCGCTCAGCAGGCTGAACGTCTCCGCCACCTTGAACGGGCTGTAGTGGGGGAGCATGACGCCGCCGCTGCCCACCCTCAGGCGGGAGGTGGCGGCGGCGATCGGGCCGATCAGCGCCTCGGGGCTCGCGCAGGCCAGCATCGGCGTGCCGTGGTGCTCGGCCACCCAGTAGCGGTGGTACCCGAGCTCGTCGGTGAGGCGCGCCAAGTCGATAGAGTTGTGGAGCGCGTCGGAGCCGGTCGAGCCTTCCGAGATCGGTGCCTGGTCCAACACGCTCAGGCGGAACGGTGCGTCCATGGTGTCTCTCCCCCTGCCAGAACCTACGATAGCAGGTGCCACCCGCCTTGATCCCACCGATCCCGACCGCTAAACTTGCTGAGTTTGCTTCATCACAACCGTGACCGATCGCCGTTCGCCGGGGCATAGCCTCCGGCGGTCCGCCGTTTCTGGAGGTCCATCGAGATGATCCGCCGACCGCTCCTATCCCTTCTCGCTCTGGGCCTCGCCGCCGTGGCCCTGGCCGCCGCCACGTCTCCGCCGTCCGCAACCCTTACCTCCGTCATCAAGACGGCTGGGGACCCGCAGGCCTCCCGCACGGCGCTCGAGCAGGACCCTGCCGGCTACGCCTGGGACCTGTTCCTGGCGTTGAGCTCGCCGCTCACCGGTCCCGGACCCAAGGTCTGGGAGACCACCTACCGGCAGACCAGCACGATCTATCTCGCCACCGGCCAGGCGCCGGCGCTCTGGGGCAGCGGGCAGGGGCCGTGCGGACCGGGCATCCACGACCTCGACACCTCCATCCAGGTGGACGGTCTGTCCCTCAACGACAAGTGGGGCCAGCCCGTCCGCTACCAGCTCCTCATGAACGAGCCGGCTTTCAACTACCTGGTCAGCCGCGGCTTCTACAACGTCAACGGCCAGGAGGCCGCCGCCGCCGCGGGCCTGCCCGCCGACTTCCCCCCGGACTCCTTCGAGCTCAAGACCTCCTGGATCTGGATCGGCCAGGACCCGGCGAAGCTCTCCGCCCTCCAGGGGAAGTACTACATCGCGAATGCCTGCTACGAGATCTTCGACCGCGACGGCCGCCCTGCTGGCTGGCAGACGGGCTCCGCCGCCCTCGCCGGCATGCACATCATCAACAAGCTCCTGCCCACCTGGGTCTGGATCACGTTCGAAAACATTTACAACGATCAGTTCACCCAGGCGAAGCTCGAGCTGCCGATCGCGCCGCCGGTACAGGCGGCCAACCAGAGCCGTCAACAGCAGCTCCAGGGCCTCGGCTCGGTGTTCGCGAACTATCAGTTGGACGGCGTCCAGACCACCTTCAACCAGCCTGGAACCACGACTCCGACTCTGCTCGCCAACTCCACCATCGAGACGGCCTTCCAGACCCAGTCGTCGTGCATCACTTGCCACTCCACGGCCTCGATCACGCCCAACGGCGCCTACTTCAACTTCGTCGACACCAGCGGCGGCAACGTCAGCTACTACGTCGGCACGCCTCCCGACCTCCACGCCAAGGGTTACGTTCCCCTGGACTTCGTCTGGTCGATGAAGCGCGCCTCGCGACTCAAGACCCCACAGACCGCCGCACGCTGAGAGGAGAGCCCGGGCATGAGCGTCCTTTCGTTTCCTCGGATCTATTTCCAGGGTTTCGTCGAATGGAACCCGAACACCACGAACAACAACGATTACGTGCCGGCCTACGACATCGCCGACGCCGTGCTCGACTGGGATTTCCTCGGCCAGCAGAGCCCGCCGGTCACGCAGCAGAACTTCCGGGAGACCTTCAAGCCGTGGGTGATCAAGCCCCTGGCCGACACCTGCCCCGATCCGAACGGCGGTCCTTCCGATAGCTGCAACAACAACCCGACCGTGCACATGCCGAGCCGCTGGAACTACTACGGCGACAACGGCTGCTCCTTTGTTCAATACCAGCAGAACGTGACGCTCACCGTGGGCGGCGACCTCGCCTACGGCCAGCCCGCCGCCACGAGCGATCCGATTCTCCAGAAGCCGGTCAGCCTGATCGGCAACACCTTCGGCGGCCGTTCCTCGCCGGCGCGGCTGATCGACATCAACCCGGCCTCGCCCTTCTGCAGCCAGATCTATCTCGCCTCGCTCCAGGCCGGAGATGCCCAGACCTTCGTGGGCGGCCCGCCGGCCCAGCGCATGTTCTCGCGCTCCTTCTTCGTGCCGCGCAACATCAGCTCCGACCTGATCATCGCCGGCGCCATCGGCGTGATCTTCCAGACGACCGTGCCCCTGGAGTCGATCCAATCCGGCAACGGCGGCAGCTCGCCGCTGCTGAGCGCCCTGCTCGAAGCCATGCAGGCTCAAGGGGCCGCCGGGCTGATGCTCCGTTTCGCCACCTACAACACCGTCTACTATCAAAACGGTATCTACAACGACACCCCCGAGCAGCCGCGCACCTGCAACGAGATCTATCAGCTCTACCAGCAGGGAAAGGTTTTCTCGAACCCGGCCTACAGCCGCACGACGGGCACGCTCGGCCTATGGAACCAGGGCGAGCTCGCGACGGCGCCTGGAGGCCACATGCTGATCCCGAACGCCACGGTGACGCCCGTGCCATCCGTGGCCGCCACCGCCGCTGCGCCGAAGCTGCGCGCCCTGGCAGGGGCCGTAAAGCTCTCGGGCCACGCCGAAGTCGGCTCCCGCACCGCGGCGGTGAGCGCTCCGCCGCCTCTTGCCTTCGGAGTCCTCTGGGCCGAGGTGAATGAGGCGTGCTCCATCGTGTCGCTCGACCTCGGCAACGCCATCCCCGAGTACACGGTGGACGGCCAGAAATTCGATTACGGCACGATCACGGTAGGCGTGCAGATGCCGGATGGCTCCTTCAATCCGATCGGCAGCTTCGGTTTCGATCAATACGAGAATTCCGCCTACGAGGCTCACGGCGGCATCGTGGATGTCCCGTTCGCCTACGGTGTGACGGGGCAGGACGTCAGCCAGTGGCTCTCCTCCGGCAACTTGGCCCTCCAGGTCGGCACGACGATCGCTTCGCTGGAGCAGCCGTTCATGGCCGAAACGGACAACCGCGGCGTCTACGTCGACGAGTGCCGGACTCAGCAGATCACCGTTCAGGTGAGCTATCGAAACGGCGCGCCCCCGGACGGCACGCGGCTGCGGATCGCCCAGTACTATCCCTATCCTCTTCTCTTGGGATCCGGGATGTGGGTGCTCTTCGGCACCCCGCCGCCCTCGGGAGGCGCGGGCGCCGCCTGCAACGCGACCCCGCCTGCTCCCTTCCTGACCTTCCCGGAAGGCGACGACGTGGCCGTGGACGCGAACGGCACCGCCACTTTCACCATCGCCGCCGCCGCGCCCGGTTGCCCCATCGTGGCTTTCTATCCCTACACGGGGACTCCGCCGTCCATCCCGGCCCAGGTGAATTTCGGCTTCACGAGCTACGCGACGCCCTCGATCGGGACTGCCTCCTACGCCGCCGTCCGGGTCCTGCCGTTCGACAACGCCCTGGTCCCCCAGTTCGTGGACTGCTGGAACGCCACCGGCACCTACGCCGGCCAGCCGAAGTACGACGCCACCCGTCTCTGGCAGTTCCTCTACGGCAACGTGCTCTATTCCTACGACATGCTCTACCCCGTAATGGACCAGTTCATGCCACTGGGCAACCGAATCCGGGTGGAAGGAGCCGCCAACCAGCTCTTGATGATGGTCTCGGAATCCATGGAAGTGGCGAGCACGCTCTACATGCCCGTGACCCGCGAGCTCTCCGCCGGCAAGCGGCTGATTTTGGAGGCTTGGTGCAACTTGGTCATCCGGAAGTACCCGCAGGAGGATTTGCCAACGATTGTGGTGCCGTGTAATGTCAGGGGGTGACGGCGATTGGCCGGAGGGTTATTTGACAGTCTGGGCACCTGACTCTCGGCATCTCGGGTAGGCCCACTTCTCCGGCTTAGGCGCCTCAATCCGAGGGCAGCATGGGGAATTGGGCCCCTTTCACAGTAGCCGGGAACGCTCGATATGCGAGTAGGAGGGGTCGATTTGGCAACTGGGTGAGACAGAGTCATAGGTCCCGATGCAGAGCGATGGATGGCTAGTAATATCTACACTGGAAGGGGCAGAGTGTGCCAGTTTTGACCTCTTAAACTAAGCGCGTAAAATAGCGTATCTGGAAATTTCTAAGTTATGCGCAAGGAGCGGAACGATGCCCTATCCTGACTATCTAGTAGGTGAGCCTCTCTTCGAGGGCTCAGATCTTCGAATTTTGCATGCATCTGACCCTGATTCTCCCGCCAATGAATTAGCTGAAGCCATAAATCGAGGTGCGACGGGAGTGGTATTTAAGGTAATGCAGGGAGAAATGATCGAGAGGGCAGTTAAGATTCTCTTGCCGGAGAGACGCATTCTCGAACAACAGTCCTGGGATAATTTTCTTATTTCTTTTGAAAAAGAAAAAAAGCAACTATCTCAACTGACTCATTCTCATCTTGTAAAACTTATCTCATTTGGGAGTCTGCCTCTGAGCAAGGTTGTCACACTAAAAAATACTGAAATTCCTGTTCCCTTTATCGTCATGGAGTACGTTCAGGGAAAAAGGCTTCAGGACTATATAGCGGAAGATCTTTCTGGGTTACCAGAAAGGCAGGCAAGCGAAATTGTCGTAAATCTCCTTGTCGACGTTCTGTCCGCACTTCAATACATGCATGAAAAAAATGCTATGCATTCAGATGTAAAGGAGGCAAATATAGTTGTTAGAAAGACTAACCGGCCCGAAGCTGTTTTGGTAGACTTAGGAGCCGCTCACGTATTTAATGAGCCTCGCCCCGAGTTCACCACATATATTACCACCAAGAATCGTCTAACCCGGGAATGGCAGGACTTAGTGCTAAAGTCGGTCCCCGCAAGTAAGCTAGCCGAAAATAGACATATTCTAGATCTTTTGACGTTTGGCTCAATGCTCCATCTCTTCTTGAACGAGAATCTTCCGGCTGCAAAAAACGACTACGAGTGGCCCCCGCGAGTCCAGCAGGCACTCCAGAGAGCCCTTGGTGAAGGAATAGTGGTTCTGCGGAGGGTCGCCAAAAAATGTGTAGATGCCAAGTATAAATCAGCCAGCGAGGTCGCAGCCGAATTGGCCTCTATGACGGAGGGCTATGTTTCCCCTCTCGGCGTGCCGGAACTCTCGCTCGGCACAAATGCTAAGACCTCCCTTTCTCTTCCAGCAGAGTCTCTGCCTCTCACCGAGAGGCTCACCGCGATTGTCAATCATCCTTGCGTTCAACGGCTTAGATCCCTTCCTCAACTTGATCTGGTGAGCCTCCTCGCCATAGGTGCCACCCACACTCGACTTCTGCACAGCGTAGACACGTATCGCCTCTGCAGAAGTTACATCGGTAATTTACTGGGGGATCCAGTATTTCGTGCCTATTGTGGAGAGAAACACAAACTCGAAGCCACGCTTCTTGCTGGCCTGCTGCATGACCTCGGTCATTATCCTCTTGCCCATGTGTTTGAGGATTTCGCCTTTAGAGCCGAAACCTCTGGTCCGTTTTCTGGGATACTTCGCGACGAAGATGTGACCTGTGCAATTCTGAGGAACTCAGGGTTCGTAGATTCAGTTGTGCGGAAGTACTTGGCTGACTGCAGGTCAATTCTTCGCAGCAGTCGCATTGTATCTTTGTCTGATTTTATAGAGAAGGAATTTGGAATCGAAGTTTTCTCTTATTTGGATAGAATTCTTGGCAATTCGCCAGACTCAGACGAAGGAGTTGAAATACTCCAGAGCATTATTAGTGGGCCGCTGGATGTCGACAAGGTGGCCTATCTCCATTACGACAGCTATTTTTCTGGTTCCGCATACGGCAAGGCTGTCGATGTGGACTCTTTGCTGTCAAGTTTAACGTGTTCAGTCGTTGAAGAAGACCCTGCCACAGAGCGGAAGCGCACTGCCAAGTTGGGGGCGATTGCCATTCGAGAAAAGGGTATTTGCACTGCAGAGGCCATATCGACTGCTAGGCGCTGGATGTTTCAGCGGTTGTATTGGCATAAGACCAACAGGGCTATTATGGCTATGTTGCGCTTTGCGCCGCAGTTGCTTCTGCAGGAGCGATGTTTAACTTTTGAGCAATATTTTGAGGCTGCCTATTCAGTTTGTCCGGTTGAGGCAATCAAGTGGCTTAATTCAAAATTTGAGGAACATTACGGGGCTTATAAAGAAATAGAGAATCCTGCGCTGCTAATATTGGATGGGAGGCGAGGAATCTATAAGGAATTTTTGGAGTTTGCAAGTTCTGATACTGATGGCGATTCCCAAAAGATCCGTAGTTACTTGATGGGAAGGAGTTGCTCAGAGTGGCTGACTGTTGCGGTCGACATTGCCAAGATTCTTGGGCAGTACGTAGACAACATTCGTAACTCGGATGTTTTGGTAGATTTTCCCGCGGCACAGCGTCATGATATTGGGGACGTGTTAGTAATTGGAGGCGGAGCACAGAGTGGTCGCAGATTGTCCGAAGTCTCAGATGAATTTAGAAGTGCGCGAGCCTTTTTCGAGAAGGGAGCTCTAAGCTGTCGAGTCTTCATTCACCCTGAGGTGCGACGACAGTTAGCGGAGAGGAACGTCTTGGTAAGGGCAAAGTGGGCGGCTCGGGATCTGCTACAGAGCAAGGCGCCACGTTAGGACTGCTCTATGTTGGGCCATGCTTGTGAACTTTGAAGGGTTAGTCGGTCGGAGAATAAGTTCTGAATGACTCCTGGAGCGGAGAGATTAAGTTGAGACCTGAATCAGGCTCAGGTATCTCAGTGTGGCAGGTGTGGGTTTGAAATCTGGCCTCCAGTTCTACAAGGTCAAAAATCGATAGGCTCCAGGCTAGGAGGTAGGATGGATTGCCCTTTCTGCGGAGGTAGTTCCCGGGTAGTCGATAGTCGCCCGGGGAAGAGCGCTGTGCGGCGCAGGCGCGAATGTGACCGCTGCCACGACAGATTCTCTACACTTGAGACTCTCAGCGTCGGAGAGATCAGAGTTAAAAAGAAGGGGGCACGACCAAGCGAACCCTTTGATCAAGCTAAGCTCTTGCGATCTCTTCATAGAGTAACTAGAGATCTCTCATTGAGCGAAGAAACTTTGTTAGGTGTAGTGCGTGGAATAGAACTCTATGCTGTTCGCCGAGGCAGGGGTATTATTGAAAGCGCAGATATCGCCAAGGTGGTGGCTGAGTCCCTGAAAGATGCCGATGAACTCGCGCATCATAGGTTCATAAGCAATTATCGGCAGCCGAGTGGTGAAGTCAGGTTCACGACCGGTTCTCCTGACGATCCGAGAAAAGAGGATGGTGATCAATTAGTCTTGTTTAATAAATAAATGATTATCCCTAGGAAGAGGTGCACCGAGTAAAGGGTAGAGTCGGCGGCGGGCGCGGTGTCTTTAGGTCGAGGGAGTTGCTGTTGCCGGCGGCTTCGCCTTGATGCCGGTGCCTCAGTCTCGGCCGTAGCTCCGTTTCCCACCGCCTCTCATCGAACCGGACGTGCGGATCTCCCGCATCCGGCTCTTGGACGGGCTTCACGAGAGGACATGCGCGGGCCTTCGGTGCAGGCGCGTTTGGTGGAGATCCACCACTCCTATCTTCCCGTGGATCTCGGCGTAGCCGAAACGGCTGGTTCCGCTGACGCGGATTTTGTGCCAGCAGCAAAGGGTAGAGTCGGCGGCGGGCGCGGTGTCTTTAGGTCGAGGGAGTCGCTGTTGCCGGCGGCTTTCGCCTGGTTGCCGGTGCCTCAGTCTCGGCCGTAGCTCCGTTTCCCACCGCCGCTCATCGAACCGGACGTGCGGATCTCCCGCATCCGGCTCTCGGACGGGCTTCACGAGAGGGCATGCGCGGGCCTCCGGTGCAGGCGCGTTTGGTGGAGGTCAACCACTCCTATCTTCCCGTGGATCTCGGCGTAGCCGAAACGGCTGGTTCCGCTGACGCGGACTTTGTGCCGCCGGCAGAGGAACCGCCGGACCCGATCCCTCACATGCCAGCCGACAGCCTCATCGGCTTGGACTGTAGAGCCGAAGCTGAAGTACTCGGCCCATCCCGACAGAAGCCGGTTAAGCCGGGTCAGTAGCTCGGGCCAAGGGGTAGGATTTCCCCGGAACAGCAGAGCGTTGATCTTTCCCTTGAGCCTCTTCTGAGCTTTCGTTGAAGGCCGGGCTAACAAAAGTCGTTTCCCGGTTCGCCAGTGCCGTACCGGACCGAAGGTATAGCCCAGGAAGTCGAAAGGCTCTTCTCGGGCGTGACAGAGGCGCGTTTTGGTGGGATGGATCGCCAGACCGAGCTTCTTCAGCCAGTGCGACACCAGCGCCAAGCTCTCTTCCGCTTGACGGCGGCTCGCGCAGACGATGACGAAGTCATCGGCATAGGAGATGATCTGTCCCAGCCGTTCGGACGCTCCCGTCTTCCTCCAATGGCGCAGAAGGCGGTTGATGTAGATGTTGGCCAGCAGAGGTGAAACGACGCCGCCTTGGGGAGTCCCCCTCTTGCTCTTCTTGCCGCCTGTCATCCGCCGGTTTCCACCCTCATCCCTCTCCTCAACCGGCGACTTCAGCCACAGCTTGAGCAAGCGGAGAATCTTTCCGTCGGCCACCCTCCGGGCCACGCTCTGCAACAGCTCGGCGTGGGGGATGGTGTCGAAGTACTGCGTCACGTCGGCATCGACGACGTGCTCCTGGCCTCCATACAACCGCTTCCGAACCTCAGCCAGTGCGTCATGGGGCACTGCGCTGCGGCCGGTAGGCATGGATGTTATCCTCGAAGTCAGCCTCGAAGATCGGTTCAAGGAGAAGCACGACAGCGCTCTGCGCCACCCGGTCCCCAGACAGACAGGTGCCAGACAGGTGCCAGGTGACCGGAGGAGAGCCCTTGTTCCTGGACCGCCATCCAGGGGCGGTTGGCGCGGCTCACGCCGCGTCCTTGACCCCTGGCAAGGTCATGTCTGGGTCTGATTCGCCGAGAAATGGAGCGGGATCGGCCCGTATCCCTTGGCCTGCCGTGTTGAGTTGAGCCTGAAATCGGGCGACTGGGCACACCGCTCCCACACGGAGCCTCAGGTCCGCGAGAAAGAGCAACGTCTGAAGGCGGCCGCCGCGGCCGGTGCCTATCCGGCCGCGAACGGCAGGGCGGGCGGGAAGCTCCCCAGAGGGAAGCTGACCGTCCGATCCCCCGCTCGGAGCTTCTCGGCGGCCTCGCGGTAGGCGGCCACGAACCAACCGTAGGCTTCGTAGAACTCCTGACGCACAACGGAGGGAGGTGCCTGTCGAATAGAGGAAAGCCCACCCGTCCAGCCGGAGGCGGGCCGGGCGACGCGGCCTCCGACTGCCTGCTGGGCCCCTCCCAGCGCCCGATTTGCCTCCCGATTCACCCAGAAATCCGGTGGACCGGCCTTCCTCCACTGGCCTTCCCTGGGCCTTCCCTGCCGGGTTTTCGCCTGAAATCGGCCGACTGAGCACACCTCCCCCAGGGCGGATCCTCAGGTCCGCGAGAAAGATCAACGTCTGAAGGCGGCTGCCGCGGCCGGCGCCTATCCGGCTTCGAACGGCAGGGCGGGCGGGAAGCTTCCCAGAGGGAAGCTGACCGTCCGATCCCCCGCTCGGAGCTTCTCGGCGGCCTCGCGGTAGGCGGCCACGAACCAACCGTAGGCTTCGTAGAGCTCCTGACGCACCGCCTTGGTCGCGGCGTGGAACAACGGCGCCGGAGACTTCTTCGAGCGCTGAGGATGATCGAGCGGCTGCTGGGCGAGCACGGCGGAGACTCCGAGGACTTGGCTGCCTGACTGCTCCCGCCTTGCTGCGGCTTCGGTCTCGATCTCGACGACCAACTCGGCGATGAGCTTCCTTCGGGTCTCCTCGGGAAGGTTCTTCCAGCAGGGCAGGGGAGAGAGGGCCAGAACCTCGGTCGTGGAGTAGCGCAGGCGATCGAAGTCCTCGCCCCGGCGGCGGGCGGCGTACTCCTGGGTGCGATCGAACCAGGTGCCTTCCACGGCTTCTCCGTCCACCAGGGCGCGCACGCAGTGGACGCCCGGCCACTCGGAGGCTTTTTCGACCAGTCCCTCTTTGACGCCGTGCGCGAGACCGTAGCGCAGCCGGTCGATCTGGGCGGACTCTTCACCGCTGACCACGATTGCCTGATACCTCCGGGCCCAGATCTTGTCGCGCCAGCCGACGAGCCGCCCCAGCTCGCGGGCCAGATTGGAATTCAAGAAGCGCATGAAGTTCGAGAGCTGGCGGGCGTCGTCGACGTCGAGGAGCAAGTGAAAGTGGTTGGAGGCGAAAACGAAAAAGCAGCAGCGGATGGGGTACTTCCGTTGGGCCCGGGCCAGGACGCCCACGACGATGTCGTTGAGCGCCCGTCCGGGGCGAAGGAGGAAACGGCTGTGGACGGTGCGGCAGGTGACCTCGACCAGGGCACCGCCGTCGGGGATGAAGCGGAGTCTTCTCATGCCCTCCTAAGACGGAAAAAGTGCCTCCGATCTTGCAAGGCCCCGCCGGGCTTGAGTTTGCGAGGGGGGTTTTAGCTCGTTTCGATCCTTTTAGAAGGGTCACTGCCGCTTGCGTGCAG
>Ga0126305_10000004_pt1 | contig 115381 bp, 101 predicted proteins | sample Plot26_FD_92536 | JGI IMG/M metagenome (GOLD analysis project Ga0126305, IMG submission 92536) | Serpentine soil microbial communities from UC McLaughlin Reserve, CA, USA - Plot26 | ecosystem: Environmental > Terrestrial > Soil > Grasslands | place: USA: UC McLaughlin Reserve, Lake County... | reverse complement strand
GTGGTCGGCTCGTCGAGGAGGTAGAGGGTGCGGCCGGTCGAGCGCTTGCAGAGCTCCCGGGAGAGCTTCACCCGTTGCGCCTCGCCTCCCGAGAGGGTCGTGGCCGGCTGGCCCAGGCGGATGTAGCCGAGGCCTACCTCGGTCAAGGTCTCCAGGATGCGCTCGATCGACGGCAGATGGCGGAACAGCTCAGCGGCCTGGTCGACCGGCAGGTCCAGGATCTCCGCGATGTTCAGTCCCTTGTAGCGCACCGTCAGGGTCTCGCGGTCGTAGCGCTTGCCGCCGCAGACCTCGCAGGTGACGTAGATGTCGGGCAGGAAGTGCATCTCGATCTTGATCTGCCCGTCCCCCTTGCACGCCTCGCAGCGCCCGCCCGGGACGTTGAAGCTGAACCGCCCCGGCCCGTAGCCCCGCATCCGCGCCTCCGGCGTCATCGCCATCAGGTTGCGGATGGGATTGAAGACGTTGGTGTAGGTCGCCGGGTTCGACCGCGGCGTCCGGCCGATCGGGCTCTGGTCGATGGCGATCACCTTGTCGAGCTGGTCCAGGCCCTGAATGCGGCGGTGCTCCCCGGGCTTGTCCGACGCCCGGTAGAAGTGCCGCGCCAGGGCCTTGTGGAGGATGTCGTTGACCAGCGTGCTCTTGCCCGACCCCGAGACCCCCGTCACCACCGTGAAGGCGCCGATGGGGAACGCCACCTCCAGGTCCTTCAGGTTGTTCTGCCGAGCGCCCTGGATGACCAGCTCGCCCCGGCCCTCCCGGCGCTTCTCGGGCACCGGTACCTCCATGACTCCCGTCAGATACTTGCCCGTAAGCGACGCCGGCGCCTTGGTGATCTGGTCCACCGTTCCCTGGGCCACCACCTCGCCGCCGTGCACTCCGGCGCCCGGCCCGAGGTCGATCACCCAGTCCGCGGCGCGGATCGTCTCCTCGTCGTGCTCCACCACCAGCACCGAGTTGCCGAGGTCCCGCATGCCCTGGAGGGTGGCGAGCAGCCGGGCGTTGTCGCGCTGGTGGAGGCCGATCGACGGCTCGTCAAGCACGTAGAGCACGCCCATGAGCTTGCTGCCGATCTGGGTGGCGAGCCGGATGCGCTGGCTCTCGCCGCCCGAGAGCGTGGCGGACGAGCGGTCGAGCGTCAGGTAGCCCACCCCCACGTCGTCGAGGAAGCTCAGCCGGTCCTGGATCTCCGTCACCACCTTCTCGGCGATGGCGCGCTCCCGCTTGTCGAGCGGCAGGGTGCCCATCCAGGATCTGAGGTCGGACACCGGCTGGCGGGACAGCTCGTCGATCGCCTTGGCGTGCACCGTCACCGCCAGCGCCTCCGGCCGCAGCCGCCGCCCCTCGCAGGTCGGGCAGAGGTGGACCGACATGTACTTCTCGATCTCGCCGCGGATCGTCGGCGAGTCCGTCTCCTTGTACCGGCGGTCCAGCATGGGGATGACCCCCTCGAACTTGCCCGTCCAGGAGTAGCTCGACTTCTTTCCCGACAGGTTGAAGGAGAGCTCCTCGTCGCCGCTGCCGTCGAGGATCACCCGCCGCGCCTCGGCCGGCAGCTTCTTCCACGGGGTCGAGAGGGAGAACCCCATGGCCTTCGAAAGCGTGTCCACCATCTTGAGGCGCCACGACTTCGAGCCCTCCGGCCACGGCGCCACGGCGCCGGCCAGGATGGAGCGGTCCGGGTCCGGCACCACCTTGTCGGGATCGACGCCCATCAGCGTCCCCAGCCCCGAGCAGGTCGGGCAGGCGCCGTAGGGGCTGTTGAACGAGAAGAGCCGGGGCGTAATCTCCGTCAGGCTGGTACCGCATTCCGAGCACGAGTAGTTCTGGGAAAGCGTCTCTTCCGCCGCTCCCTCGGGGGCTATGACCACCAGGCCGCCGGCGACTTTCAAGGCCGTCTCGATCGAGTCCGAGAGGCGCTTCTCGATGCCGGGCTTGACCACGATCCGGTCGATGACGATGTCGATTGAGTGCTTCTTCTGCTTGTCGAGCGTGGGCGGCTCGCCCGCCAGCTCCACCATCTGGCCGTCGATGCGGGCCCGCATGAAGCCCTCGCGGGACATCTGCTGGAGCTGCTTCTTGTACTCGCCTTTCTTGCCGCGCACGTAGGGGGCGTAGAGGACGAGCCGGGTCCCCTCGGGGAGCTCCATGGCCCGGTCCACCATCTGCTGCACCGTCTGGGGCCGGATGACCTGGCCGCAGCTCGGGCAGTGAGGGATGCCGACCGAGGCATAGAGCAGCCGCAGGTAGTCGTGGATCTCCGTGACCGTGCCCACCGTCGAGCGGGGGTTCTTGGAGACCGACTTCTGCTCGATGGAGATGGCCGGCGACAGCCCCTCGATCGAGTCCACGTCCGGCTTCTCCATCTGCTGGAGGAACTGCCGGGCGTAGGAGGACAGCGATTCGACGTACCGCCGCTGCCCCTCGGCGAACAGGGTGTCGAAGGCCAGCGACGACTTGCCGGAACCCGAGACCCCGGTGATGACCACCAGCTTGTTCCTGGGGATCTCGAGATTGACGTTCTTCAGGTTGTGCTCGCGCGCACCGCGGACGGAAATGCTATCCATAAGGACCGGAAATCCTAGCAGAGGGGATGGGACCGGTGGTGGTCCCGGAGGAGGGAACAGGGGCGTGCCTGGAGGGAATTCCCAGGGACGCCCCTACAGAGAAGTCAATTCCTGATCAGGGCGCCGGCGTCTCCTCCTCGCCCGGGAACTCATACAGCGCCGTCGACAGGTACCGCTCGCCGTGGCTCGCCAGCACGGCCACGATCAGCTTGCCCTTGTTTTCCGGCCGCTTGGCGATCTCGAAGGCGGCGTGGGCCACGCCGCCGGAGGAGATGCCCACCATCAGGCCGTCCTCGCGGCAGAGGCGCCGCCCCATCTCCATGGCCTCGTCGTTCGTAATGGTGACGACGTCGTCCACGATGTCCATGTCCAGGACCTCGGGGATGAAGCCGCCGCCGATGCCCTGGATCTTGTGCGGCCCGGGCACCAGCTCCTGGCCGGCCCGCTTCTGCGTCATCACGGGCGAGTGGATCGGCTCCACGGCGACCGTCTTGAAGTCCGGCTTCTTCGCCTTGATCACCTCGCCGACGCCCGTGATCGTGCCGCCCGTGCCGACCCCGGCCACCAGGATGTCGACCTTGCCGTCGGTGTCGTCCCAGATCTCGATCGCCGTCGTTCGCCGGTGGATCTCCGGGTTCGCCGGGTTCACGAACTGACCGATGATGATGGAATTAGGGGTCTCCTTCTGGATCTCCTCGGCCTTGGCGATCGCTCCCTTCATCCCCTTCGGCCCCTCGGTCAGCACCAGCTTCGCGCCCAGGGCCTTGAGGATCTTCCGCCGCTCCATCGACATCGTATCCGGCATGGTCAGGATGAGCGGGATCCGCTTCGCCGCGCAGACGAAGGCGAGGCCGATCCCGGTATTGCCCGAGGTCGGCTCGATGACCGTCGTCCCCTCCTTGATCACGCCCTTCTCGAGAGCGTCCTGGACCATCGAGTAGCCGATGCGGTCCTTGACGCTCGACATCGGGTTGAACGACTCGAGCTTGAACACCACGTCGGCCTCGATGCCGAGCGACTTGCTCACGTTCGGCGCCCGCACCAGCGGCGTCCGCCCGATCGTGTCGATGATGCTGTCGTAAATCCGCCCCATGACCGTTCTCCTTTCGAGCTAGATTCCATCCCCAAAACCGTAAGACCGCTCCAGGATCGCCCTCTGGCGCGCCCGGCTCGTGCGGGTGAAGAGCACTCTGTCGCCAGGCGGCACCGACTCGATGACCCACGTGTTGCCGCCGATCACCGCTCCCTTACCGATTACGGTGTCGCCACCCAGGATCGTCGCGCCCGCGTAGACCACGACATCGTCCTCGAGCGTCGGATGCCGCTTGACCCCGCGCACCAGCCGCCCGCGGGCGTCCGTCGCGAAGGAGAGCGCGCCGAGGGTGACCCCCTGGTAGATCTTGACGTTCCTGCCGAGGACGGCCGTCTCGCCGATCACGACGCCGGTGCCGTGGTCGATGAAGAACGACTCCCCGATCCGCGCCCCCGGGTGGATGTCGATGCCGGTCTTCGAGTGGGCGTGCTCGGTCATGATCCGGGGCAGGAGCGGCACCTCGAGCCGCCACAGCTCGTGGGCCACCCGCTGGATGGTGATCGCCTCGAGCCCCGGGTAGGAGAGGAGGATCTCGGCGTAGCTCCGCGCGGCCGGGTCGCCGTCCATGGCCGCCCGGGCGTCGAGCACCATCAGGCGCCGCAGCTCGGGAAGGCGGGAAAGGAGGCCCTCGACCGCCCTCTCCGCCCCTCCGCTGTCGGCCCCTTCGAGCTCGCAGGCGAGGACGATCTGCTCCTGGAGCTCCGCCGCGATCTCGTCCAGCAGGACGCCGACGTGGCGCTCGACGTCCTCCCGCGCGACGTGCTGGACGCCGTGGAGGCCCGGGAAGAGCACGGCGACGAGGTTCTCCAGGATCCGCACGACGGCGGTCCGCGACGGCAGCCGGCGCTCCGGGTCGAATTGGAACGCCGGGTCCCCGGAAGCCCCGTACGTGGCGACGATCTCCTGCGTGATGCCCCGCAGCCGATCGGAGAGCGGGTGGCTTTTCATGGCGGTCCTGGCCTCCTCGCGACGTTCAAGGCGGTAATTGTAACCTTCTTGGTCACGATGTCGCACGGGCCGCCGCAGGAGGTCGCAGCACGGGGACCGGCTCCCGTCTGAGTGGAGGAATCACAGGCAATCCCTTACACCCCTCGTTCCGGGGATAAATGAGGGCTCCCACGGGGCGACCACCTCTGCAATAGGGGTCTGCAAGAAGGCTCTTCGTGCCCATTTCTGTGAGCCCAGCCCGCCTTCCCTCTGGATCGGCGCGGAGAGATCAGGAGCCCGGTTTTTCCAGTGGAGTGGCGCCCAACCCATAAGGTCGGCGGACTTTTCCCTGGATCTCGACCGCGACCCAATGGATCCGGGATTTTTCCAATGGGTTGACGGCTTTTTCTGATGGGTCGCGGACCGTATCCAGCAGGTTGACGGTTTTTCCGATGGATCGCGGCCCATATCCAATGGGTTGACGGTTTTTCTGATAGGTCGCGGACCGTATCCAATCGGTCCGAAGTTTTTCTACCAGGTCGGGAGCCGTATCCAATAGGTCCGAGGTTTTTTCTGGCGGGCCGCGGCCACGATCCGAGATGCACCAGAGATGCCGGTCAGATTCTTGGCCTTCTTCTTCCTGAGGTCTCCCTAGACTAGGCCGCTGGGGACCTCCTCTGGCCAAGAGACGGTGCGGACGCTCACGTGGCCGGGGCGAACCGTCCACTGCGGCTCCTATCCGGCTTCCGGACCACTGCACCCCGTCCGCATCTCAAGATTTTCGTCTGACAAGCCAACAGAAAGCGTCCGCTCCTATCAGAGGGTGACAGGCGCTTCCGTTGCACTTGGCTCGCGAATTCGAAGTTTGAGCACCAGTGATGATGGAGGCGCTCCATCATCCATGGTGCCGGCCCGCGGCGCGGGATCGCGGTCGCCTCCCCATCATTCACACCCGGGCTCGTCCAGGCCGGGTACCAAAGGAGGAGACAAGATGAAGCAGTTACGAGCGACATTGCGCAGCGCGGCTCTGGTGGCACTCGGTCTGGCTGCCGCCGGGGCGGTCCAGGCCCAGAACCCCTGCTTTCAGCCGAACAACGGCTCGGGCACGGTGACCCTGCCGCCCGTGGGGTGCGAGTACCTGAGCCCCAGCCAGGTGCACATGATCATCGCCGGCCTGCCGCCGGGCACCACCGTCATCCTGGCGCCGATCCACAAGAACTTCATCTGCCGGCAGACGGGAACCTGCAACGTCCCCGGCGGACCGCTGGGCGGTGAGGTGGAGAACTTCTCCTCGACGGCGGTGTTCCAGTTGAGCGGCACCGGCGTGCTGTCCGGTTGGAACCGCATCGTCACCCTGCCGCTGACCGTCCAGGTAGCCTCGGCCCCGCGCACGCAGGGCGCGCCGACGCAGACCTTCCAGACCAACATGCAGCGCATCCAGGGTTCGATCACCGGCGATCCCGACTTCGATCTGTTCGAGGTGGTGGGCGGCACGGCCAACGGCTTCTCGAGCCCCGGCTCGACGACGCTGACCCTCCAGTCCAACGGCACCTACAAGGTGAACAGCCAGTTCAACGTCGGCTACCGCATCCGGTTCATCGGCGCGGCCGGCGGCCGCCTCGCGGGGCGTGAAGGCATCACCACGGGCACCGTGACCATGTCGGCGGTGGCGGCCAAGACGGCCACCACCTCCACCAAGTAGCGTCCGCGCTCCTCTCCCGGGCCGGGCCGGCTTGCCGCCGCCCTGGCCCTACGTGGAGCGCTCGGGCTGGTGCAGCTCCGTGAGGAAGCCGGCCAGCTCGACGCTGTCTTCCACGCGGGTGCACCGCTCGTGGAAGACGAAGCCGATGGTGCGGGTCGGCGCCGGCTCGCGGAACGGCAGGTAGCGCACGAGCCCCGAGCAGTCCGTGCCCCCCACGACGGCCATGCGGGGGATCAGGGCGCAACCCGTGCCCGCCGCCACCAGGTGCCGGAGGGTCTCCACGCTGGCCGCCTGCACCGGGCTGAGCGTGGAGTCCGGCGTCGTGCCGCAGGTCTCCAGGGTCTGCTCGCGCAGGCAGTGCCCGCGCTCCATCAGCAGCATCTCCCTCGACTCGAGCTGCCCCAGGCTGACCTCGGCGACCCCCGCCAGCGGATGCCCGCACGGGACGGCCAGCTCGAACCGCTCGCGGAACAGGGGCGTCTCCGTCAGCCCCCGCTCCCCCGTCGGCAGGCAGACGATGGCCGCGTCCAGCGAGCGCTGGCGAAGCATGTGGAGCAACCCCTCCGTCAACGCTTCCGTGAGCACCAGCTCGAGCTTCGGATAGCGCGCCCGCAGGCGGGCCAGGAACGTGGGGGCGTAGTAGGGCCCGATGGTGGGCACCAGCCCCAGCCGGAACCTGCCGCAGAGCATGGCGCTGCCGCCGGCCCGCCCGATCTCCGAGATCTCCTCGAGAGCCGAACGGAAGCGCTGCACCACCCGCTGCCCCGCCGGAGTCAGCGCCACGTGCCGGGACGTGCGCTCGAACAGGCGCTCGCCCAGGGCTTCCTCGACCTTCTTGAGCGTCGCGCTCAACGACGGCTGGGCGATCGACAGGTCTTCCGCCGCCCGCCCGAAGTGCAGCCGCTCCGCCAACGCGACCATGGCCCTCAGGTCGCGGACCGACAAACCGTCCATTCCATCGATAGCAAATCCCGATCGCATTGATAGAAATCCTCGCCTTGTTCTATCGATTGTGCGCCGCTACAGTGGCTCAAGTCAACGTATGGACTGGGACGACGAACGAGTTTCTGTGCGGCGGCTGCGCGGAGCGCGCGGCCGGGTGGTGGCAGGAGCTCTCTAGGGCGAAAGGAAATCGATGAAGTGGGGCCCGGGGTCACCGGGCCTTTCTTGCCACCGCTTCAGCGCGTGGGCAATCCGCTCCGGGAGATGATTGGGCAAGCTGCGGGGGACGATGATGAGCCCGGAGTGGAGCTCGCCGGTCTGGAAGAAGCTGATCGTCAACCGGATGAAATCGTCGCGATTCCTGGTGACGAAGATCCGGGCCTGCGCGGCCGAAAACCGGAGTTGCTCCTCGTCAGCGAAACCGCGGCGGTCGATCTCATGGACGGACAGAACGTCCAGTCCGAGTCCGCGAGCGACTTCGGCGACGTTGGGGTTGAGATCTTCGTCCAGGAGAAACCGCATCGAAGCCATGGCTGGCTATCGGTTGCGGGGTCGGGAGAAGGGAAGCTCCTGCCAGACTTTTTCGGCGGTCCACTGCATCTCGCGCTCCAGGCGCGCATCGACCTCTCTCGGGTAGACCTCGTAGTATGCCAGGGCAGCTCGGAGCTGAGCGTCGGACAGCCAGGGATAGTTCTGCCGAAGGAGCTCGTACTTGTCGTCACCCGCTCTCCAGGTGGCGATGACTTCCCATACGTCGAGCCCAGTCCCCCCCACGACGGCACGGCGCCCGGCGGGACCATCGACGAACGCGACCCCAGGGACTCTCCGCATCCGGATCGCCTCCTCGAGCAGCTCCGAGGTCACCGCAGACCAGGACTTGCCTCGCACCACGGACTCGCGGGTGATCGCCTGGTCGAGATCGTCCGAAATCCGGATTCCTTTTGCCTTCGTCGCCATCCGAGCCTCCGAGAAGGGGTGTGCACAACGTGCACGTGATTATAGCTCAGAGCTCTTCCAGGGGTGCATTCCGGCTGTGCTACCATCACAGCTTCCAACGTAAGCAGTCGGGAGGGGAGATGCCATGGCGAGGAGTCCGTTCGTCGGTTGCCGCCTCATGGGGGTCACGATTTGCCTGCTCGCGCTGATCGGCGCTCGAGCGCTCTCGGGCCAGCTCGAGCCCGCGCCGCAGGCGGGCGGAGGGGGTCCGGCCGCGGGCGGCCAGGCGGCGCCCGGCGGTCAGCCGCCAGCCGCCACGACGGCGAAGGTCGTGGACGTCCGGTCAAGCAACACGGATCACCGCAACCGCGCCTCCCTGGGCGATGGGCTCACGGTCACGGTCACGAACCTGCGGGCGGCGCTGGCCACGGTCAAGGGCGGCTGCAAGGGACTGATCCTGTTTCTCAACGAGATCCCGATCAGCGGCGTGCCGCCGGAGTCGTGCGACGTCGAAACCGGCAACGTCCGCTTCACTCTCGACCGCACGGACGATTCGGACCGGGCCTGGCATGCCCTCCTGGAAGAGCCCATCGCTTTCCGCAAGACCATCTCGGTGAGCGTCGGCCCGGAGGACGACCTGTCCTTCCCCTCCATCAAAGAAGACTTCGAGCTCGAGGTCCTGCCGGAAGCACAGTTCTATGGTTACTTCGCCGGCCTGCTCGTCTTCCTGGTGGCGATCGTGCGGCTTGCGAGGCGTACCCGCCTGCTGCGGGACCGCTCCCAGCCGACGCCGCCGGGGAAGATGCCGCCCTACAGCCTGTCGCTTTTCCAACTGGCTTTCTGGTCGTTCCTGGTGATCGCGGCCTATCTCTTCATCTGGCTGATCACCCAGGAGCTCGACACCATCACCGGCTCGGTGCTGGCGCTGCTCGGCATCGGCTCGGCCACGGCCCTGGGGGCCAACCTCATCGCGTCGGGAAAACCTTCCGATCCGGCCCCGGCGCCGTCCTCCGTCAGGGAAGCGGTGTCGCGGGGTTTCCTGCGGGACGTTCTCTCCGACGAGGAGGGGATCAGCTTACACCGGTTCCAGCTCTTCATCTGGACTCTGGTGCTCGGGGTGATCTTCGTCGCTTCGGTCTACAACGGCCTGCAGATGCCGCAGTTCAACCCCACGCTCCTCGGCTTGATGGGGATCAGCTCGGGGACCTATCTCGGCTTCAAGATCCCGGAGACCCAGGGGAAGGCGCCGGCTTCCCCGGATAGCTAAAGCACCTAAAGCACCTCTGTCTTTACCCCGAGCGCCGCCGTGGCCACGTCGTGGACCGGCGTCTCGACGCCCGCCTCGCGGCCGAGCCGTGAGACGGCGCCGCTGAGATCCTCGATTTCCGTCGGCCTGCCCGCTTCCAGGTCGACCAGGAGGCTCGGCTTGAGCGGGGCGGCCAGAGAGTCGGCAAAACCGAGGATCTTCGCCTCGTCGTCCGAAGTCAGCGCCACGCCGCGGGTCCGGGCCACGGCGCCGACCTCGCGGACAGCCCGTTCGATCAGGAGACGCCCCAGCGGGGCCTCGCGCACGGGACCGATCGGCGCGCGGGCCAGGCCGCAGGCCGCGGCGACCGAGGAGATGAAGGCGAGCTTGCGCCACAAATCGACGTTGATGTCGTCCGAGGCCCGGGCCTCGGCGCCCGCGTCCCGGAAGACCCCGGCGATCCGTTCCGCGCGCTCGGAGAGGCCGCCCGCCCGCTCGCCCACGACCACCCGCTGGAAGGTGCTCCGCCGCTCGATCACGCCGGGTCCGACGCGGGCGGCGCTGATCTCCGTGAGCCCGCCGAGCACCTGGCCCTCGGGGACGCCGCCGGCGATCAGCCGGTCCGCCGCGTCCACCCCGTTGAGCAGCGGCAGAATGATCGCCCCCCGCTCGGCCAGGAGCCGGGCCGCCGGAACGATCTCCGCCAGCGAGTAGGTCTTCACGGCCACGATGGCGAGCTCGGCCCCCTCGATCTCCTCGGGATCGCCCGCCGCCTCGACGGCCACCGTGAAAGTCCCCTCCGGTGTGCGGACTTCGAGGCCGTGATCTCTCAGGGCCTCGAGATGGGCTCCGCGGGCCAGCACGGCAACGGGATGGCCGGCCTGGGCGAGCAGACCCCCGAAGTAACCGCCGACGCCGCCCGCTCCCAGGATTGCGATTTTCATGGTCTTGCCTCCCAGGTCACAGGCAATAGCCGGAGGTGCTCACAGTGCCTCGGGCGGACGGCTCCGAAATGGCGGCGGTCGAGAGTGACGATGATCTCTGTGCGAAGACGTTCCGCCAAGGCAATCACGGAGGCATCGGTGCCGCCCAAGGGAAAGTCGGAGTACTGTTCGACGAGTTCGCCGATACGCGGCCAATCGTGAGCGAGAGGAGCCTGGACGTCAAAGCCCTCGAGCCCTCGAAGAAAGCGGGACTCGGTCTGAGATCCGCGGTAACGGTTGATGAGATAAGCGGCTTCGGCCACACAGAGAGCCGGGATCACTAAGTGGAAACCAGGCGTGCGCAAGACGTCGAGGCAGGCCTGATGCGCCGGGTCGGCCGCGTTCGCCGCCGCGACGAGCGGCCCGCTATCGACGATTACGGTCGAGATCATCGGCCCAATGGTCCGCCAGTGCCTGGTCCAGGCGTTCGGCGGGAACCATGTCCGGATCGTGGAACAAACCGGCCCAGGGGATCTCCCGCGGCTTGTCTTCTGATCCGGAGAGACCCTGGACGATGAATTGCCGGACCACCTCCGAGAAGCTCGCCTGCCGGCGCTGCGCCTCCCGGTCCACGAGATCGGCCAAGTCGTCGGGTAGGGTAATGGTAGCGCGCTTCATATCGTCATACTAGCATACGGAAAGACGAGCTGGCCGCGCCCGCCGTCGCCCGTGCGGTATCCTCCACAAGAATCCATGCAGGTCCCAAGGGGGTGTTCCAGATGATCCGCCGCCTCGTCTCGTTGAGCCTCGCTCTGACCCTTGCCTTGGCCTCCGTGGCCGGCGCCGCCGCCGTGCCGCCGGAGTCCTTCTCGGCCTTGAAGTGGCGCCTCGTCGGCCCCCTCCGGGCGGGCTGGGCGACCGCCGCCGCCGGCCTTCCCGGTAAATCGGGCGAGCCGGAAACGTTCCTCTTCGGCGCGGCCGACGGCGGCCTGTGGAAGACGACCGACGCAGGACGCACCTGGAGCCCGCTGTTCCAGAACGAGTCCTCGGCGTCGGTCGGCGACCTCGCCGTCGCGCAGAGCGATCCCAGGATCCTCTATGTGGGCACCGGCCAGGTCACCACGCGGTGGGACATCGTCTCCGGCACCGGCGTCTACCGCTCGGGCGACGGCGGCAAGACGTGGGAGCAGCGGGGGCTCGCCGACACCCGGCACATCGGCCGGCTGTGGGTCGATCCCCGCAATCCCGACGTGGTGCTGGCCGCCGCCCTGGGACACATCTTCGGCCCCAACCCGGAGCGCGGCGTGTTCCGCAGCTCCGACGGCGGGAAGAGCTGGCAAAAGGTCCTGTTCGTGAACGACGACACCGGCGCCGTGGACCTGGCCGCGGACCCGGCGGCACCCGACACGATCTTCGCCTCGACGTGGCAGGTGCGCCATTACCCCTGGCAGGCCTACTTCACTCCCGGCGTGGGGCCGGGGAGCGGCATCCACAAGTCGACGGATGGCGGCAAGACCTGGACGCGGTTGTCCCAGGGCCTGCCCGCCGGGCCGCTCGGCCGCATCGGCCTCGCCGTCGCGCCCGGCAGCCGCGGTGCGCGGGTCTATGCCACGGTCGACGCCAACGGCGCCGACAGCGGGCTCTACCGTTCGGATGACGGCGGCGCCCGCTGGCAGCGGGTCAACGCCACGGCGAGCCTGGCCAGCGCCTACTTCGCGAGCCTCGTGGTCCATCCGAAAAACCCGGACACGGTGTACGTCATGGGGCAGTCGATCCGGGTCTCGACCGACGGCGGGAAGACGTTCTCCTTCCTGCGCGGCGCCCCGGGCGGCGACGACTATCACTTCCTATGGATCGATCCCGAGCATCCAGAGCGGATGATCGCAGCCGCCGACCAGGGAGCGGTCGTCACCGTCAACGGCGGCCAGAGCTGGAGCTCCTGGTACAACCAGCCGACCGGCCAGTTCTACCACGTGGCCACCGACGACCGGTTCCCCTACTGGATCTACAGCGGCCAGCAGGACAGCGGCACGGTGGCCGTGGCCAGCCGCAGCGACTACGGCCAGCTCACCTTCCGCGACTGGCATCCGGTGGGCGGCGACGAGCGGGACTACGACATCCCGTTTCCCGGCGACCCGGACGTCGTCTACGGCAGCGGCCTCGGCGGCCGGGTGTCGCGCTGGGACGCCCGCACCGGCCAGGTGCAGAACGTCGCGCCCTGGCCGGTGTCGAGCTACGGCCAGCGGCCGACGACGGTGCGCTACCGCACCACCTGGATCACGCCCATGGCGATCTCGAAGGTGGCGCCGCACGCGATCTATCTCGGCATGCAGGTGCTCTTCCGCTCGACGGACGGCGGCAAGACCTGGGAAACGATCAGCCCCGACCTGACGGGCGCCGTGGCCGGCCAAGCCGAAAAGCCGGAGTGCGGCGGCGACGTGGCCGTCGACAAGGCGCGGGCGTGCGGCTATGGCGCCATCTCCACCATCGCGCCGTCGCCGCTCGAGAAGGACACGGTCTGGGTGGGGACGGACGACGGGCTGATCCAGCTCACCCGCGACAGCGGCAAGAGCTGGCAGGACGTCACTCCTCCCGAGATCTCGGATTGGAGCCGGCTCGCCCAGATCGACGCCTCGGCCGTCTCGGCGGGCACCGCCTACGCCGCCGTGGACCGCCACCGGCGGGACGACGTGCGGCCCTACGCCTACGTCACCCACGACTACGGCAAGACCTGGCGCGCCATCAACTCCGGCCTGCCCTCGGATTCCTACGTGGGCGTAGTCCGCCAGGACCCCGTGCGGCCGGAGCTCCTGTTCGCCGGCACGCGGCGGGGCGTCTTCGTCTCCTTCGACGATGGCGGAAGCTGGCAGCCGCTGGAGCTGGGCCTGCCGACCTCGGGCGTCAACGACCTCACGATCCACGGCAACGACCTGATCGCGGCCACCGAGGGGCGGGCGATCTGGGTGCTCGACGACTACACGCCGCTCCGCCATCTAAGTGATAAGAGCCTGGTCCTGATCCCGCCCGCCACGGCCTACCGCCTGGGCGCCAACTACAACCGCGACACGCCGCTGCCCCTCGACGAGCCGCGGACCTTCAATCCCCCCACCGGGGCGGTGATCGACTACGAGCTGCCGGCGGCGACGCGGGGTCCGGTCACCCTGGAGATCGTGGACGACAGGGGTCAAGTGGTGCGCCGCTTCAGCAGCGACGACAAGCCTGCCCGGGCCGGGGCGAGGCAATATTTCGACGACGACTGGCTCCAGCCGCTGGAGCCGCTGCCGGCCCGCGCCGGGCACAACCGCTTCGTCTGGAACCTCCGCACGCCCCGGCCCAGGGCCCTGGACTATGACTTTTCCATCGCCGCCGTGCCCGGGGCGGACACCCCCGAGGTGCCCCAGGGCCTCTTCATCCTGCCAGGGAGCTATGAGGTCCGGCTGACGGTGGACGGCCGCACCCACGCCCAGCCCCTGACGGTCGCCATGGACCCGCGCGTCCAGACTCCGCCGGCCGACCTCGCGGCGCAGCGCTACTTCTACGACGCCGTCTCCAAGGTGCTGGGCACCGCCACGGCGGTCCAGGAGCGGGTCGAGGCAGTCGCCGAGCGCCTGAAAGGCCTCGATGGCGAGGCCGCGAAACGCGCGGCGGCCGAGGTCGAGAAGTTCCGCGGCGGACCACCGCGCGACGGCTTCTCGGTCGCCGCAGGCGTCCTCTCGACCCTCGCCACGGACATCGAAGGATGCGACTGCGCCCCCACCCAGCCTCAGCGGGAGGTCTTCGACCTCTACGGCAACCGGCTGGAGGCGCTCTTCAAGCAGTGGCAGGCGATCGAGAAGGGTCCGTTGCGGGAGATTGACCAGAAGGTGGGGACAGGGCTAGAACCGGTAGAGCCTGAGGGGAGTAGGAGAGGTGTCAGATGATGGCAGGAGGATTTCCTCCCCTGTGCAAGGACGGATCGCTGGCCAAGGGAGGAAATCCTTTCAAGATGGCCTCTCCAGTTTTACCCTCTTCAGGTGCCGTGTAGCGGTAGGAGGAACTCTCCCCTCGTCAGCAATTGAAGCCACATGACGTGGCCGTGTCCCCTGGGCACCAAGGGCAGTCCGTAAGGCAGAAGGTGTGGTTCTTGGTCGGCTCCGTGGGATAGGTTCCTCCCACGACCCGTCCGTGGAGAAGGTCTGACTCCAGACTCCGTAGAGTCTCTCGGTTCAGAACGAGCTTCTTGAGGCTCTTTTTCATGGTTCCTCCTTGGGGCCCCGAGGGGGCGTCTAAAGGAAAGGGTGCCATAAGCGGACGGATGCGAGCCTGGTTTCCAGACATCCCCTCAGACGCGACAGCCGTGGGGCCGATGTATAAGATCGCGTCTCTAAGGAGCCCGTCCATGAACCCTGAGCCCGACTACCTTTCGATGCTCGAAGTCGCCCTCGAAGAAGCCCGCCAGGGCCTGGCCGAAGGGGGCATCCCCATCGGCGCGGCCCTCTTCGACAACCAAGGCCGGCTCCTCGGGCGGGGCCACAACCGCCGCGTCCAGGAGGGCGACCCGTCCGTCCACGGCGAGACCGACGCCTTCCGCAAGGCGGGCCGGCAGCGCAGTTACCGCGACAAGATCATGGTCACCACGCTCGCTCCCTGCTGGTATTGCAGCGGCCTCGTGCGCCAGTTCCAGATCGGCACCGTGGTAGTAGGCGAATCGGTCAATTTCGCGGGCGGGCTCGACTGGCTGCGGGAGAACGGCGTCGAGGTGATCGACCTCCATTCCCAGGAGTGCGTCGACCTGCTCGCCGGCTACATCGCCGCCCATCCCGAGGTCTGGAACGAGGACATCGGCGAGGATTGAGCGCCATCCTCCCACGCCTCGCCGTGGCCCTCGTCTGGTGCTGCGCAGCTTCGGCGAGCCCCGCGACGGCCGGGAAGCCGAGTGGGCGGCGCGCGACCGCTCGCCTCTCTGGGGAGCCATCCAGGTGACCGAGATTGCTCCGGCCGGCGCCACCGGGAGACAATGAGGAACGGATGCTCCATCTCCTCAAGCGGCACCCCTTGCCGGTCCGCGCTTTCTTCAGGCATTGCCTCGTCCTGACCTACGCCTTTCCGGAGCGGGTGCTCACCCCTCTGCTCCCGCCGGGCCTCACCCTCGACAGCTATCAGGGCCTCGGCTTCCTGGCGATCGCCATGGTGCAGACCGAGGGACTCCGGCCGGTCGGCGTCCCGGCCGCCCTCGGGAAGGACTTCTTCCTCTCCGGCTACCGCATCTTCTCCCGCTTCCGCACCGAGGCTGGGCGATCGTTGCGCGGGCTGCGCATCCTGCGCAGCGACACCGACCGCGAGATCATGGTGCACGCCGGCAACCTGCTGACCCATTACAACTACGTCAAGTGCAATGCGCGGATCCATGAAGAGGACGGCAAGCTGGAGGTCCGGATCGACACCGGCGGCGAGGCCGACCTCCACGTGATCGCGGATCTCGCCGGCAAGCCCGCCGCCCTGCCCGCAGGCTCCCCCTTCCCGACCCTGAAGGAGGCCCGGAAGTTCGCGGGGCCGCTCCCCTTCACCTTCGATTACGAGGCGGAGACGCACTCGATCGTGCGCATCCAGGGGGTGCGGCGCCAGTGGAACCCCGAGCCGGTCGCCGTCGAGGTTCGGAAGTGCACGTTCCTCACGCGCGCGCCGTTCGCCGGCGAGCGGCCGGTGCTCGCCAACGCCTTCCACCTTCAGGACGTGCCCTACCGCTGGGAACGGGGCATCTGCGAGACACTGCCGCGATGAGAGAGCAGAGCCGATACCACGGCATGCTCCAGATCCTGCAGTACAACCGGTCGATGTACGTCATGACTGCTGCCGCGTCCGTGGCGGCCATCCTCGTCATCACCCTGGTGCCGATGCCCCGGCTCCTCGCCGCTCTCGCGACGGCCGGCGTGGCGGTCGCCGTGCTCTGGTCGGTCTCTTCGCTCCTGGTCTCCCACTGGGTCTACGACCGTTCGACGCTCGGCCGCTGGGACTGGCTCGCCGGCCTCTTCCCGGCCTCGCCGCGGCGCTGGGTGAGCGTTCACGCGGGGCTCGACGAGACCTTCGGCGCCCTGGCGCGGATCTTCCCTGCCGAGGGCGGCACGGTGCTCGACATCTACGACGCCGAGGAGATGACCGAGCCGTCCATCGTGCGGGCGCGGCGTCTGTCCCTCGACCGGCACGCCACGGCGGCCGATTTCCGGGCCCTGCCCCTCGCCGGCGCCTCTCAGGACGCGGTCTTCCTCATCTTCGCCGCCCACGAGCTCCGCCGTCCCGAGTCGCGCCTCCGCTTCTTCCAGGAGATCGCCCGCGTCCTCGCTCCCGGCGGCCGGGCCGTGCTCGTCGAGCATCTCCGGGATGGGCGCAACTTCCTCGCCTTCGGGCCGGGGTTCGTCCACTTTCTGGGCCGGCGCGAGTGGCTGCGCCTCGCTGCCGCGGCGGATCTCGCGGTGCGCGAGGACTTCCGCATTACCCCGTTCGTGGCCGTGCTGGTGCTGGAGAAGCGGGCGTGAGCCTCGAGACCCATCTGCGGATCGCGGGGGCGCTGCTTCTCCTTCTCGCCGCCGCCCATCCTTTCTTTCCGAAGCAGCTCGGCTGGAAGGAAGACCTGGCCAAGCTCACCCTGCTCAACCGTCAGATCTTCCTCGTGCACGTCGGTTTCATCGTGCTGATCCTGGTCCTCTTCGGCACGCTCGCCCTCGGCTTCGCCCCCGACCTGGTAGCCCCCTCACGGCTCGCGGCGGCGGTGCTCGGCGGCCTCACCCTGTTCTGGGGCCTCCGCCTGGTCACCCAGCAGCTCATCTACGACCGCAGCCTCTGGCGCGGCCACCGCCGCAACACGGTCCTCCACATCCTGGCGAGCCTGCTGTGGATCTACCTGACGGGCGTCTTCGGCTGGGGATGGTGGCGGCAAGTTATGGGGTGAGCTGAAAGAAATTCCGCGGCACGGTATAGTCTGTGCCCGGAATGCGGAACGCGACACCCTTCTCGATTACAGACCGGGACGTCGATCTCCCGGAAGAAGTGACTGACTCTCGCGGCTGGGAGGGCCTCGCCGAGTGGACGGGCGGCCTGCCGCCGGACCAAGTCGAGGCGCTCGCCGCCGTGCGCGAGCTCGAGGCGGTCTATCCCCTCCTCCATGCCCTGCTCGGCCGCTCGCCCCGCGAGTTCTTCGTCCGCGCGGCGGTCATGGAAGCGCTGGTCGAGAGCGCCCGGCCGGTGTTCTCCCAGCAGGATCTCGACGAGATCCTCTACTGGCTGGACGAGGGGGCGCGGACGGCGGCCGTGCGGGCGCTGCGGCAGAGCGGCTGGCTGGAGTTCGATCCGGCGGCGGGCCATGCGCTCACCGATGCCGGCCGGTGGGTTTCCGACGTTCTGTCGTTCCTCCACCACCGGCTGCGCGAGAGCGAGCTGCTGCCGACGGTGGAGGGCGTGCGCTACGCCCTCGACATCGGGCTCGATCCTCTGCGGCACCTCCAGTCGATGCGCTCGCGGCTGGCGGCCATGCGGCAGGAGCTCGACGAGGACCTGGCCTCCCACTCCGAGGTGGTGCTCCGCCGCACCGCTCAAAAGCTCCAGGAGGTCCTGCGCCTCTCCGAGCGGATCCGCGCCGTGCTCGACGCCGTGCGGCTCGACCAGGCCGCGGCGCGGCGGGTGGCGCGCGAGATCCACGACCTGCTCTCGCGGCTCCATGGCGCCAGCTCCACCCTGCACGCCGCCGTCACCGAGGTCGGCCGGCAGTACCTGCGGCTGACCGCCGGGCTGACCACGGAGCAGATCGTCCGCGCGCTCATGGCGAAGAGCCTGGGCGAGCTTGCCGCGGCGGGGCGCGAGGCGCTGCTCCCAATCGCACCGGCGCCACCCCTGCTGACCACCGACGCCGTCGCCTACGCCGCCGAGCTTCAAGCGGCCCGCGAGCGGGCGGCATCCGAGCCGGTCGCCTGGAGCGAGCCGGCCGAGGCTCCGCGCGCCGCCGACGCCGTCGACGTGCCCCCGGAGGTCGAGCGGCTGCTCGCCGACCTCGGCGCCATCGTGCGCGGCGGGGTGCCCGTCGCCCTCTCCCGGGTCATTCCCGCCGCCGACGCCGGCGAGTCGTTCCTGCGGGCCAGCCTGCTGGCGCTGGCCGGCCAGAGCTTCGCGGGGGAAGGGGTGGCCGGGCGTCTCGGGTCGCTGCCGATCTCCGTCGAGCCCGAAGGAGACGGCTGGCCGGAGGCGCTGGAGGGCGCTCCCCTGGCACGCCTCACTCCCGGCGCCGTCCATCCTCGGGGATGAATGGAATGGACGCCGCCACCCTCATCTGCGCCCGCCTGCTCCGCTCCGGGGCCGTGCCACGAGCCGAGCTTCCCGAGCTGGATTTCCCGGAGGTGCGCCGGGACGTCGAGCGCCGGCTCGAAGCCGTGGGCCTCGTGCTCGCCACGAGCGCCTACTCCGAGCACGTCGGCATCCGCCTCTCCTCTGACGTCACCGCCGACTCCGGCTTCGATGCCGCCTCGAACCTCGGGCTGCGCTCCGACGCCTGCGCACTGCTGGTCATCCTCTGGGCCCGTCTCGTGCTCCAGAAGCGGACTGCCACCGACACCCGCGAGCTGCCGGGCCAGGGAGCGCTCTTCACCGGCGAGCGCACGGCCGCCGCGCGGAGCTTCCGCCCCACCGTGCGCCTGGAAGCCCTGGTGCGCGAGTTCCGCTCCGTGCTGGGTGGCAGGAGCCGCATCCAGAGCCTGGTGACCCAGCTCCGGCGGCTCCAATTCCTCGCCGGCCATGGCGAGATCGTCGAGGCCGGACCGCTCCTGGAGCTGGGGATCGACGGCGAGCGCATGATCGGCTTCATCCGCCGCGAGGTCCTGGCCAAGCTCCTCGCCGAGAGGGAACGGACGGCGGCCGGGGACGAAGAGGAGGCTGCGGGCACCATGGATGGCCTCTCGGCCCGCGTCCTTGAAGCCTTCGAACGGCTCGGCCCCTCCGCAGGCATCCGCGAGATCGAGCGCGAGACCGGAGCGAAAAGGGCGCGGCTCCGGCCCGTGCTCAAGGAGTTGATCGACGCCGGGCTCCTGAGCCGGACGGGCGAACGGAAGACCGTCCAATATCACAGGAACGATCACCGGAAGGAGGCGGAGGGCTGATGTTCCGCTTCGTCGAGCTCTCCTTCCACGGCTGGGACCTCTGGCCGGCCATCCGCATCCCCCTCGACCGCGACGTGGTGCTGGTGACCGGTCCCAACGGCTCGGGCAAGACGACGCTGCTCGACGGCATCCGCCAGCTCCTCAACGCGCCGCGCCTGTCGTCCCGCCGCCGGCTCCAGAACTACCTGCGCCGGCCGGACGCCCCGGCGCTGATCCGCGCCGTGGTCTCGAACAGCTCAGGCGCCGGTCCTGGCGGCGCGCCCTTCCGCCGTGAGCGGATCACGACCCCGGAGGCGACGCTCGCCTGCGCCCTGGTGCCGGTGGGTGGCGGCGCGCCCGAGAAGCGCTTCGCCGTGCTGCCGGGGCGGCCGCCGATCGAGGAGATCCGCCGGCTGCTGCTCGAATCCCGCGACTGGTACGGCCCCGAGCGCTACGGCCGGGTGCTCGAAGGGGCCGGGGTCACGCGCAGCCTGATGAGCGTGCTCGCCATCGAGCAGGGGCGGACGAACGCCCTGTTCGAGCTCAAGCCGCGCGAGCTCTTCCGCCGCGTGCTGGAGATGATGGGCGACCAGGACGTCCTCGAACGCTACGGCGAGGCCCGCCGGCGCTACGTCGAGAGCGAGCAGGAGGTGGGACGGCAGACCTATCAGGTTCAAGGGCTGCAGATGGATCTCCAGCGCGTCGAGCGCGAGGTGGCGCGGCTCGACGACTGGGAGCGCCACCGCGACCGCGTGGGCGACCTCGAGGCCCGCCTCCCCGCGGCCGAGCTGCAGGTTGAGCTGCGGCGGCGGGCCGAGGCGGGCGCCAAGGTCCCCGAGCTGCGCACCAAGGTCCGGCGGGGCGAGGCCGAGCGCTCGGAGCTGGAAGCGGAGTCGGCTCGCGCCCGGGAGGCCGACGCGCGGGCCCTCACCGTCCTGGAGGAAGCCCAGAGCGCGGCGGCCAGGGCGCGGTCGGCGTGGGAGGAGGCGCACGCCCGCCAGATCCGCGCCGCCGACCGCCTCTCTCTCCTGGAAGAACGCTGGCGCGAAGCCGAGTCCCTGCCCGAGGCAGATCTCGACGCCGTCACGGCGGCCGCGGAGGAGGCGAGCCGGGCCTTCTTCGCCGCCGAGAGCGCCGCGGCCGGAGCCCGGGACCGAGAAGCGGCGGCGCGAGACAGGGCGGAGCGCCTGCGCGCCGGCCTCCCCGTCTATCCCCAGGAAGTCGAGCGCACGCTGGCCGAGTTGGAATACCAGGGGATCGGCGCCGCCCTCCTGGCCGCCACGGCCGAGGTGGCAGATCCATCCCTGGGCGAGGCCGTCGAGGCGGCCCTGGGGGATGCCCGTTTCGCCCTCATCGTGACCGGAAGCGAGGACTCGGCGATCGCTACGGCTCGCCGTCACGCCTTCCCGGGTCCCGTCTACTCCGGGCCGCGAGCAGATCATCCCGAGCGGGCCGGTCCCCTCGAGATCGGCGCCGGCGCTCCCTCCTGGCTGCGCCCGTGGGTGGAATCCATCGAGTTGACCGCAGACGGCTCCTGGCGCGACTCGCGCGGCACCTGGGTGGCCCCGCCGCGCGGCCGGGTGCTCGGCGCCGCCGGCCGTGAGGCCGCTCTCGAAGCCGCCGAGCGGGAGCTGGCCGAGGCCGGGCGGACCGTCCGCGACGCCGCCGGGGCCCTGGCCCGGACGCAACGGCTGCGCACCGAGACCGGGACGGCGCTGGCCCGGGAGCGGCGGCGCCGGGAGCTCCTGGCCGAGGCCGCCGCCCTCCCCGAGGCCCGCGAGCGCGCCGCGGACGCCGCTGGGGCTCTGCGGAACGTCACCGCCGAGCGCGACCGCACCACCGCGGCGCGGGAGGCGGCCCACCGGGCTCGCGAGGCCGCCCTCACCGAGAAGACCCAGGTCGAAGAGCGCGCCCGTCAGGCGGCCGTCCGTCTGCAAGGCGAGAAGGAAGCTCTGGAGCGCTCGGAGGCCGAGCTCAACGCCGCCGAGGCCCGGGTCCGCGAGCTGGCGGACCGGGTCTCCACCGGTCTCCAGGCCCTCGCCGAACGGGGCGAGCTCGACGGGCCGGACACCGTGCGGACCGATCTCGAAAGGGCGCGCCGGCAGCTCGTGGCGCTCGGCGATCCCCCGCCGCCCGAGGTGCGCGAGGAGGCCCTGCACCTGCGCGCCAACATCGAGGAGGCCGAGCGCCACCTCGGCTCCCGCAGGCGCGAGGCGGCCGAAGCGCAGACGGAGCTGGAGGAGTGCCGCCGGCGCTACCTGGAGGTCGTCAGCGGCTCGCTCCACGACTACCGCCGCCGGGCCACGGAGCTGGCCGGCGGAGCCGAGGTCGTGGTGGAGATGGAGCTCCCCCGCCTCTCCGACGACGACCGGGTGCTCGACGAGGCCACCATCGAGGTGCGCTTCGGCTTCGACGGCAAGGAGCCCCTCCCTCTGGGCGATCCCTCCTTCAGCGGCGGCCAGCAGGTGATCGCCGGCCTCATCCTCCTGATGGGCATGGCCGAGACGGACGGCCGCGGCTTTTTCCTGCTCGACGAGCCCTTCGCCCACCTGTCGCTCGACCGGGTGGACCAGGTGGGCCGCTTCCTGCGCGCCTCGCGCTCGCAGTTCCTCCTGACCGCCCCGACCACCCTGGACCGCGCCCAGCTCGACCCGGCCTCGCTGGTGATCGTCCTCCAGAAGAAGCGGCCCAACGAGCCGCACGCGCCGGCACCGATCGTGGCGGAAGCATGACCGGGCACACCTGCCGATATCGCGAGCGCGTGGTCTGGTCCGGCTGGAGCCGGTCCGGACCGTTGACGGAACGGCTGGCGCGGCAGATCCCCCTCTGCGAGGTCTGCGGCGGCGAACGGCCCGCCCGCCAGCCCCGTCCGCCGACCTTGCGCGAGGTCCGGGCCGAGGTCCCGGAGGCCTCTCCGATCGCCGACGCCACCGGCCGTAAGATCGCCAAGGCCCTGCTCGATCTCGGCAAAGGCCGCGAGGGGCTCCTGCCCACTCGCGGCTTCCTCACGGACCTCGCCCGCCGGGGCATCCCGGCCAGCCTCGTCGAGGAGTGGATCGAGGCCTTTCTCCGCGCCGGCTGGCTGACGGTGGTCTGGCGGCCCGGCAGCCCTGCCCGTCTCACGGCGGTCACCCTGCGCCGGCCTTCGGCCCTCCGCGAGTTCGCCCGGCCGGGAGAGGACGACCGGCGCCGGTCCGCCCTCCACGAGGCGAGGGCCCGCGTGGCGCCCCTCGTCCATCCCAAGGCCGTCGAGATCTCCGCCCTCCTGGCAGATCCCGAAGCCGAGAGGTTCGCCCCGCCGCTGATCGAGGCCCTGGCCGCCCTCGCCCTCCACGCCGAGTCGGGCGAGGTGCTCGCCGAGAGGGTCTTCTCCACCCGCCATCTCGGCGGCTCCAAGGCGCTCGCCAGCCTGCGAGGCAGCCTGGAGCGCCTCGCTGGCCCCTTGGAAGAGCTCGGCATCCGCGAGGGAGCGAGCCTCACCCTGCTGGGCGGCGACGGGATTCTCCGGCGGGAGGGCGCCCAGGAGCTCGACCTGCTGGCCTTCGCGCCCTTCGTCGGCCTGGCGCGTGAAGCCGTGGAGAGCCTGGAGGAAATCGCATTCCCGGACGGCGGGCTCTTCGTGGTGGAGAACCTCGCCGTCTTCGAAGCCTGCTGCCGGGGCGAGGTGGAGGCCGCGCGGGATTCCCTGGTCGCCTGGTCGGCCGGCTATCCGGGACGATCGATACGGCGGCTGGTGGAGATGGCCGGTGCCGCGGGAGCCCCCCTGCGGATCTGGGCCGACCTGGATCTCGACGGCGTCCGCATCGCCCGCCTCACCGCCTCGTGGTCCCCCTCAGGGGCGGAGTTCTTCCGGATGTCGCCCCGGGATCTGGAGAGCGCCGCTCATCGCAATCCGCTGACGCCGCAGAGCCTCGCCGTGATCCGGCGAGACCTGGAGGAGCGCCCGGAAGCGCCCCTGGCCGGCACCCTGCGGGCCCTGCTCGAAGCGGGCTTCTGGGTGGAGCAGGAGGCGTTCCTGGCCCACACCGCCGGCTTCGACCACGGTCGGAGCGCTGCGATTCCGACGTAGCCTTGCCCCATTCGGCGCGGTAATTAGGACTTTCTGTACCTTCTTAAGTAGGGGCACGCCAGCCCGGGGGAGCTGCGGTGGCGGAGTCCTCTCTATCGTCCCCCTGGGGACAAGGAGGTTCGTTTGAGAAGTCTGAGGGTATGGGTCCTGCTCGGCTGTTCTCTCCTGCTCGGTCTCACTCCCCTTCTGGCCGCCGATTCCGTCATTCAGCGCGGCACCGACGTCTTCACGACCATGGGCGGCAAGACCTTTTAGGACTTTGCCGACAACCCGATCCCCGCGGGCTTCTTCTGCAAGGGCTCCAAGGCGTTCACCGGACGGGTGGCGTTCAAGGGTCTGCCCCTCGCCACCGAGACCCCGGGGCAGCTCGGGAGAGGCGACACGGTCATCGAGCGCCTCGACGATGCCGTCCTCAATGCCAAGGGTGTCGCCCGGACGCGCATCCAGTTCCGGGCCCTGTCCATGGTCAGCATCGCTCCCGTCAAGACGAGCTGCGGCGCCTTCCACGCCTACGTCTCCCTCGCGGGCCGGCAGCGCGTCACCTTGATGAAGATCCTCCGCACCCAGGAGGGTGGCGGAACCTTCGCGGCGCCCTTGGCCGTTAAAGTGCGCATGCTGTTCCTCCCTGTGGATCCGGCGCAACGGAAGGCCGGACCGAAGCTGGAGCTCGCGGGTAGCTTCACCTTCCCCGCCAACCCCGTCCCGTGGAGCTTCGCCAGTGACGAGAGAGCCCACAGGATCGGCGAAACGGTCGTCGACACCAACGGCGATCTGGTACCCGACACCCTGGTTCCCGGCGCCTCGAACTTCCTCCCTGGCTTGAAGCCAGAACACTCGCAGCAGAAGGCCGCCGTCTGCTGCAGAGAGTCCGTATGCCACGAGGAGTCCAGCGGCAAGCAGCACTGCTACTGGTACCTTCCGCCGGAGTGCTGGAACATCGCCTGCTATGAAGATGGCACCTAGTACGCTGTCAGCCTAGAAATGGTGGATGTTTTGTAGGGGCGGCCCTATGTGGCCGCCCCTACAGACCAGGTTCCTCCCGGGCCGCCAGGGCGCGGATCCCCGCCGCCGAGAAACGGACCACGTGATCGATCAGCTCAGGCACGGGTAGCCTGCCGTCAGCCTCCTCCGGCGTGCCATCGAAATAGCGCTCCAGGCGCATGAAATGAACCAACTGTCCGACCAGCGAATACGTACAGCGGCGAGCCGTCTCGAGATCGAGACCCGGGTAGGCGGGGATCAGCGCCGCGGCCAGCTCCTCGTGCACAGGCGTGATGATCTCCTCGGCGAACATCCGCTGCCGCAGATGGGGCTCGACCATCTCGCGCCACATCAGCCGCCGCCACGTCGGGCCGCCCGCAGCAGGACTTCCAGGGAGATTCCCTCCTCTGCCCCGGTCCGCCGGATCACCGCCAGCCGCTGCTCTCGGATGGCCTTCAGCCCGTAGGGCGGCAGACCCGTAGCCCAGGGCGCGAGCCCTGGGACCGAGCACCTCCGAACCTCCCGAGCCCCGTCAGGGGCGGCAGAATTCCGAGAGCCTGGAAGAGTCTGCCGCCCCTGACGGGGCTCATGGATTCTTTGGCTCCGCCGTCCCAGGGCTGACGCCCTGGGCTACGGGTCTGCCGCCCTACGGGCTCACTGGATGGGCGCCGCGTGGCCCGTTCGACCTGAAGGTCAAGGTAGGTGACCTTCGGCGTGTACCCGTGGCCCCGCGGGGCCAACCGTCTGCCCCCCAGGTCAGGCTCTTGACCTGCGGGGCCACTCTCTCGACCTGCGCCGTGTCCCGGCTGCCCCATGGGGTAGGCGTCTCGCCCCGCGGGTCGGAGGCTCGACCTGGGGGATGAGAGCTTCGACCTGAAGGTCAGCCGGTTCGCCCCGCGGGTCAGACGATCTGCCCCGCAGGTCAAGACGGACCCGGCGCAGGTCGAAACGCCCACGCCGGGCCCCCACCGTCGGCCGGGGAGGTCGAACGGCAGACTTCGGAGGGCCAGCGCGCGCCGCTTGATCTTGGAGCTCGCCCGAGAGAGTACGCCTGGCTCCCAGAAAGGCAGACGAGAATCATGGTGGAGAGTTTGCCGACCAAGCGCTCGCGTCCCCGCTCTCGAAACCATCCTGGAAGATGAGTTGGGTCCGGAACTCGGCCACGCATATCTTGTCAAAACTGGCGTCTACGATGCCGTCGATACAGTCCGAGTCACCCGACCATGCGAAGAAGACCGAGTTCGCTCCTGGTATCGGCGCTAGAGTGACCTGGGTTCCGAAGGAATAGGCCTCGCTGCAGTCGCTTCCGCAGTTGATCCCCCCCGGTGTGCTCGTCACCGTCCCTGAGCCAGTCCCGGCACGACTCACAGTCAACGTCACGAACTGCGGGTTGAACAATGCCGTGCAGGTCTTTGCGGACTGCATGGTCACCACGCCGTCCGAACAGTCCGGATCTCCAGACCAGCCCGCGAAGGCCGAGCCCATTGCAGGGGTTGCCGTCAAAGTCACCTGCGTTCCGTGGTTGTAACCCTCGGTGCAGTCCGCTCCGCAGTTGATTCCCACGGGTGCGCTCGTCACGGTTCCAGAACCGTTGCCGGAACGAGTCACCGTCAACGTCAAAACCTGAACGTTGAAGAGAGCAACGCAGGATCTCGCAGACTGCATCGTCACGATGCCGTCGGTGCAATCCGGGTCCCCGGACCAACCGGCGAAGGCGGAGCCCGTTTCCGGAGTCGGCGTCAGGGTTACCTGCGTTCCCTGGGCGTAGCCCTCCTCACAGTCAGTCCCGCAGTCAATTCCCACAGGGATGCTCGTGATGAGCCCGCCACCGGTGCCACCAGCGTCTACAGTCAAGGTGGGCAGATCCTTCACGACCAGACGCCGGATCTCGTCGTTCTTTGGAAGTCCTGTACCGATCCTGAACTGATTCATCCCAAGGAAGTAAGTCCGACTTCTACGCAAGAACCCGCAAGTTTGCAAATTCAAAACGTCTACCCCAGAACGCGTCCCGGAGGACACATACAACTGATTTGCTTTTGAGATAGTGAGATTGTCTGCCAGATCGATCAAAGTGCAGGAGCGCTCCTGAAAACCCGAGGTCTCGATGGCAGTAATGCCACCTCCACGATTCGCGGGGTTGCCCGAGCTTCCCACGACTGCACACTCGCCCTGAGAGGAAAAAACCAATTCCCCGGCGAAGTCACCGGGAACTTGAACCAAGTTGATTCGATTCAATGCAGCCGTGTCATAGAATCCTACCAGAAAAGCGTTGCCTCCATAACTGACCCGCCCCAAGATCGCGCCATTCGGCGAAACTGAAAGGTCGCTGATAAAACTCCGCTCAAAGGGAACGGAGATCGAGCTCGCCATGAGGCTTACCCGGTCAATTTTTATGACGCTGGTGTTGCTCGTTCCACAGAAAATAAACTGGCCATCCATTGTGATCGCGGGGCCTCCGGGTATCGGGTTACCACCAAGAGAACTACCCGTAACGATACTGACCGGCAGATGGGCCGACAAGAGCGCGCTGGAGGACCTATCTACAATCTCGTTGGCCGAATAGAGAAAATCCCCCAGAGGACCAACCAGGAAAGCATTGGCCGGAAGGTCTGACGAAAATGGCAGAGGTCCTCCGGGTGGACCCACGACAGAATGGCTCGAAGTGGTTATCACTGCACGCGATTGAGTATAGATTTTAGTCCCGTCAGTGGAGATTCCGCGTACGTGCTGCTGATCGATCACCCCCAGGAAGACGCCGGAATCGAGATTGATCACGATGGTGCCTGGCAGCGCGGGGGCCACTGAATCCACGTAGAGAAGCCTCTCCTCCGCTGTCGAGAAGCTAGGATCTTTGTCGATCGTCCTCGACGTGATCGTCTCCGCCCCATTGGGCGCGACCAGCCGCAGCTCGATCAAGTTCGGTCCTACTGCCAAGGCCTGCGCTGCTGAAAGGGGATAACGGGTGGCGAAAGTGCCTCCGGTATCGACCACGATCTCGGTGCCATTGACGAACGCTTGACTGCCCTTCTGGGTCGTACCAGTGACCAGGAAGGCTGAAAGATTGGTCTTCACGATCTCCGGCAGGGAGGAGAAGTCGATCCGCCGTAGTGGGGTGGTGAGGCTTGGAGGTGTCTGAGCTCCGGCCAGGAAGGCACGCCGCAGAACGTGGTAGACCTCCCGAGGGTTGCGGTCAATGTCCGTGAGCCCGAAGTACTCCTCATTGGCGAAATCGTCAGGATGACCTCCTACGAGCAGGAAACCAGAAGTCTGCTGCGACCCTGAAGGTTGTACCTTCCACCACTCATCGCTCAACTCGAAGACCGTACCGCCCAACGCCACTTGGCCAGGATCGACTGCCGAGAGGTTCCCGACGATCTCATTCCACAGCGACAGATCCCACGCTTTCTGTGCTCGCTCGTCAGCGGCGCCGTCGGGCGGGTTCGAGCGCGCACAACTCGAGAAGAACGAGTCCGTGCCAAACTCGCCCACGAACATGGGTTTCGTGGAGATGGAGGCCCACTGCCCGAAAAGCGTGCCGAAGCTCGAGCCCCGGTAGATGTTGAGTGCCCAGATGTCGACGCTGGGAGCCACGTCATTGACGTAGTGCTGAGTGTCGACCAGACGAAGGCCATCACCGTCAATATCGATGTCGCCGTAGCTGGTGGCCACGGGGTGGTTGGAGTCGAGCGACTTGATCAGGGCTGCTGCCGTCTCGGTGCGTTGCGCTGCATTGGCTACCGAGCTAGCGGCTCCGTAGTACCGGTTGATGTTCCACTCATTGCCAAGCAGCCACATGAGCACCGCGGGATGGTTCTTGTAGAAGTTCACTGCCGCCGAGATGCGCGACGTGTTGTTGACCGCATCGTCTACCGTCATGACGACCATGATGCCGCGGGCGTAGAGATCGTCAAGGATCTGCAGGCCGGCGGATCCAAGCGTCGCATCTACGCCGGGATCGATCAATATCCGGACAGTATTGGCATTCATGCCCGCCAGGAGTGGAATATCCGTGGCTGCCCAGTTCATGAGCTCCGGCCGCCGTACCGTGGCATTGTTGGGGTCAGCCGCAGAGGTGGTCGTACCCCGACTCGCGGGCGACCAGACGACTCCCTTGAGGACGTACGGTGCGGCCGGAGCGAGGCTACCGTCGGGATTGCGCTTCTGGACGATGAGTTGCCGGCCGGAGACCTGAACGATGCTCGGTCCGACAGCGAACAGCGGGGCGGTAATTGCAGAGAGTAGTGCCGTAAGAATGAGTCGGCGGGAAGTCGCTTGCAAGAGCATGGCATCCTCCTGTCACGATAGAGATCGTTGACATGGGCCGCCCCTCCTCCAGAATCCATGAAGGTCAAAGTCGAAACATAAACATATGTTTCTACGGGACGGATTTATCTGTAGTTATTGTACTACGAAACGATCGCAGCAGGAGCTCGCAAGGGATTTCCGGTCAGAGCACCGGAGCAGTGCGGCAGGTCTCTACGTTACGAGGGCGAGGACGCTCACGTCCTCGCCCAGTCCAAACCTCAGAACCTTCTCAGAGGCCCTCCTGCCCCCGATTCCGATCCCGCAACGACGCCCAGATCAGCCACAGTCCACCCAGGACGAGCGCGAAGGGCCAGAGGTCCACGATCCACTCCAGGCGGATGTCGAAGTACTCCTCGAGCAGGGCGACCGTGCCGATCAGGACGAGGATGACCCCCGCCAGCGCGCCGCCCTGGCTGGCCCGCGGGTGCCGGGGCAGGTCGACCAGCCCGAGGTCTTGGGCGTAGCCGTAGTTGATCAGCGTCGCCTGGCGGTAGGCGTCGATCACGTTGAAGAGCCAGAAGAAGGCGATCCCAAACGCGAACTCGTCATGTTTGTTGGCGGTGATGGCGAACAGGCTCATGACGATGAGGAAGAAGGTGAAGCCCCGCACGTACAGGCCGCAGTAGATGTGGCCCAGCCCCGGGAAGGCGGAGAGCAGAGCCGCCAGGATGGGGTTCTTGCGGCCGAGCATCGGCAGGGCCGCGGCGGGAGCGGGAGCAGGGCCGGAGGCGGCAGCCGCCGGCTCGGCGGTGGCGGTATGCCAGTTTTCTGCGGGGTTCATTGCGGTCTCCTTGAAGACCCGGCGGATTCGTCCTCCGGGTCCGGGTTCGTGAAGTCTTCGGGAACGATGGTGGACAGACGGGCGGACAGGCCGTTGAACGACTCGGAGACGGAGCGCCGGGCAGCGCTGTAGGCCGCCACGGCACCGGTGCGCAGCTTGCCGATCTCCGCCCGTCCCTCTTCGCCCGTGCGGCGCAGGAGCGGGCTCACTTCCTCCCGGACGGCACCGAGGGCTTCGAGGCCGCGGTCCGTGCCCCGGACGAAGAACGGCCCCAGCAGCAGCGCCAGCACGGCGCTCGCGGCCACGGCATAGCGCGGAGTGAGCAGCCAATTCGGAGGCACCGGTGGTGTCAAGAGGGCCGGCTCGGCAAGTGCGCTCAGGCGTCCGGAGAGAGCGGGCGGCACCGCCAGCCGGGGCACGGGGAACGGCAGGACGGCGCCCTCGGTGGGAGCGGCGGTCTCCCGCAGGCTCTTCCGGAGACCGGCGGGCAACGGCAGGCGCACCCCGGCGGCGGTCTCCATCGCAGCGGCGAAGGCATCGCACTCGCGGCAGACTCCCCGATGCGGATGGGACGGTCCCGATCCCGGTGTGAAGCGGGCTCGGAAGCGGCGGCAGGACCAGCTCAGCATGGCTCCGCCTCCAGGGCCGGTACCAGGGTGGACGCCCCCTGCGGGCCTAGCTTCGCGGTGACGCGGCCGGCGAGCTCGAGGCGGGCGCGGTGGAGCCGCGACTTGACCGTGCCCACCGGCAATTCCAGGAAAACCGCGGCCTCCTCCAGGCTCCAGCCCTGGAGATCGCGCAGCACCACCACCTCCGCCATCTCCTCGGACATCTCCTCGAGACCGCGGTAGACCGCCCGGAGCTGCTGCCGCTTCTGGGCCTCCGCCTGGGGATCGTCGCAGGCGGGTAGCCGTTCCAGCAACTCCTCGGAAAGGGCGGTGGAGCGGCTCTCCCGGCGGGCCCGGCGGTAGTGATCGATGCACAGGTTGCGCGACAGGCGCATCGCCCAGCCGGCGAGCGGCACGTCGCCGCGGTAGAGGCGAAGGTTCTGGTAGAGGCGCAGGAAGATCTCCTGCGTGAGATCCTCGGCGTCCGCGGACGAGCCCGCGAAATGGAAGGCCAGGTTGTAGACGCGCTCGCCATAGAGCGCCAGCAACTCCTCCCAGGCGTCCGCACGCCCGTTCGCGGCTCGGCGGGCGAGGAGGAGATCGGGGGAAGAGGGCAGGGCGGTCATGGGGGTCTCATCTATTCAAGACGAAAACGGTGAGAAAAAGGTTCGCGGGGCGGCGCCCGGGCAGAGACGGATCGCGCCGTGAAGGGCCCTCATCACCCCGGCCCTCTTCTCCCCGCCTCCCTCCCGCCGTCCGGGAGAAGAGGGAGAGGTTTGTCGAAGAGAGCCCCGGCGGCCGGGGAGGGAGGCGGGGAGAGAAGGGGGTAGGGGGTTATGAGGGGGCCGGCCCCGAAGTAGAATCAGGCCGCCCCATTCTTTCTCTCCCTTGGAGACCCTTGGCATGAACCGACCCTGGCCGCGGCCCCTCGCCCTCCTCCTGCTCTGCCTCCTCCCGCTCCTCCAAGCGTGCGCGGCCTCGACGGCGCCGGTGGCGAGGCCCCAGCCGCCCGAGGCCGCCGCCAAGGCCATGGAGACGAGCGGCAAGCGCTTCCGCATCCTGCAGATCAACGACGTCTACAAGATCGAGGGGCTCGAAGGCGGTGCGGTCGGCGGGCTGGCCCGCGTCCGCACCCTGCGGCGGACGCTGGAGAAGGATGGGCCCGTCCTCCTCCTCCATGGGGGCGATTTCCTCTTCCCCTCGGTGATGAGCAAGCAGTTCAAGGGCGAGGCCATGGTCGAGACCATGAACCTCCTCGACGGCGCCGCGGGCACCGACGATCACCTCATCGTCACCTTCGGCAACCATGAGTTCGATCAGTCCACCCCGGACATCCTCCAGGCCCGGCTGGCCCAGAGCGAGTTCCGGTGGGTCGACTCCAACACCTACTACAAGGCCTCCGCCGCCGCTCGGCCGGAGCCCTTCCACCGGCGCTTCCCCAACGTCCACTCGACGATCGTCGAGGACGTCGCGGGCGCCAAGGTCGGCTTTCTCGGCCTCACCCTGGACGACGCCCTGCAGAGCTACGTCCATTACGACTACGCCCTGGACGCAGCCCATCCGGAGCTCAGCGCCCGCAACGCCGCCGTGCGGGCCGCCATCAGCCATCTGGAGGAGCAGGGGGTGGACGTCGTCATCGCCGTCACTCACCAGAACCTCGCCGACGACGTCCGCCTGGCGCAGGACTTCCCCGAGATCTCCATCATCATCGGTGGCCACGAGCACATCCACCAGGAGCAGTGGGTGGGCAAGACCCTGATCACCAAGGCCGACTCGGACGCCAAGACCGCCTACGTGATCGACGTCGACGCCACCGTTCCCTGCGAGCCGCGCCTCCAGGCCCGCCTGCTGCCCCTCGACAAGAAGGTCGAGAAAGACCCGGCCGTCCAGCAGACCGTGGACAAGTGGACGGACAAGCTGGCGGCCGCCATCCCGGACTACAGGACGGTCTACGGCACCACCGTCAACGCCCTGGAGGGCGAGGAGCCCGCCATCCGCGGCCGCGAGACCGCCCTGGGCAACTGGCTGAGCGACGTGGTGCGCGAGAAGATGAAGACCGACGTGACCTTCATCCAGGGCGGCTCCATCCGCATCAACGACAACATCCTGGCCGGCGGCGAGATCCGGGGCGAGCACCTGGCGGGCATCTTCTATTACGACTCGACCCTTTACGCCTTCGAGCTCACCGGCCAGCAGCTCCTCGACATCCTGAGCAACGCCGTCTCCTTCGCGGACTCCGGAGCCGGCCGGTTCCTCCAGGTCGCCGGGGTCCGCTTCGAATATCAACCCGTGGAGGGCGGCTTCAGGGTCACCAAGGCCGAGGTCAAGAAGGCCGGGGGCGCGGGCTACGAGCCCATCGACCCGAAGGCCACCTACACGGCTTCGACCCTCGACTATCTCTGGAAGAATGGCTACAAGGAGGGTTTCCCGATGTTCGCCAGCGGCGACCCCAAGGGCGGCAAGAGCCCGGCGCCGATCAACGGCAGCGGCGGGGCCAATCTCTCCTGGCGGACGACCACGGAGGAGTGGCTCAAGGCCAACCCAAAGATCACCTCCGCCGTCGAGGGCCGCATCGTCCGGCAGAACCCGTAATCCCGAGGAGGCGCCGCCATGCCCGAGAGCACCTTTCGAACCTCCTGCGTCGAGCGCTTCCTGCGCTACGTGACCTTCGACACTCAGTCGAAGGAGGGCTCGCAGACCTACCCCAGCACCGCGAAGCAGCTCGACCTGCTGCGCCATCTCGTCGACGAGCTGAAGGCGATCGGCCTCGCCGATGCCACGCTCGACGAGCACGGCTACGTGATGGCCACCATCCCGGCCACCACCTCGCGGACGGACGTGCCCGTGATCGGCTTCATCGCCCACGTCGACACCTCGCCCGAGATGAGCGGCGCCGGGGTCAAGCCCATCGTTCACCGCAATTACCAGGGCCAGGATCTCGTGCTGCCGGACGACCCCACGGCCGTGCTCCGCCCTTCCCACATCCCCTACCTGCGCGAGCGGATCGGCGACGACATCATCACCGCCTCGGGCACCACCCTCCTGGGCGCCGACAACAAGGCCGGCGTCGCCGAGATCGTGGCCGCGGCCGAGTACCTGATGGCCCACCCCGAGATCCCCCACGGGCCCATCCGCATCGGCTTCACGCCCGACGAGGAAGTCGGCGAAGGAACGAAACACTTCGACGTCGCGAAGTTCGGCGCCAAGTATGCCTATACGGTGGATGGAGGAGCGCGCGGCGAGATCGAGATGGAAAGCTTTGCCGCCGACGCGATGACGATCACCTTCGTGGGCTTCAACACCCATCCGGGCTATGGCAAGGGAATTCTTAACAACTCGATCAAGATCGCGGCGGATTTCCTCTCGCGCCTGCCCAAGGACAGCCTCTCGCCGGAAACCACGGAAGGCTACGAGGGCTACGTTCATCCCTACCTGATGACCGCGAGCGTCGAGCGCACCTCGGTCAAGCTCCTGATCCGCGACTTCAACACTCCGGGGCTCCAGGAAAAAGAAACCTTTCTCGAAGGGCTCGCCCGCGACACGGTCTCGGCCTGGCCCGGCGCCTCGCTGGACATCAAGATCGAGGAGAGCTACCGCAACATGCGGGAGGTGCTGGACCAGTTCCCCGGCGTGGTCGAGAACGCCCGAGAAGCCATCCGCCGCGCCGGCATCAAGACCCTCGAGCGGCCCATCCGCGGCGGCACCGACGGCTCCAAGCTCAGCTTCATGGGCCTCCCCACCCCCAACCTCTTCGCCGGCGAGCAGAACTTCCACTCCCGCCTCGAATGGGTCTCGGCCCAGGACATGGAGAAGGCGGTGGAGGTGATCGTGAATCTGTGCCGGGTTTGGGAGGAGAGGGGGGTAGGATAATGCACCTCCCCGCTTACCCACGTACCTCCAGACGAGCACGCTCGTATCACGTCTCTGAAGTTCGTTCCGGGGGTCTCCGCTGCACCCGAAGCCTGCATGGCGGAACGATGTGACGGTTGAAGGAATTGGCGAGAGCGAGCGATTCCTCCGCCCCGGAGACGCCCCGACGCGGGAGGCCTCCGAGACCTCTTCGTGACCCGTCTGGGGTCGTCTCTACGGTGCGTTGGAGGCAGGCCGGACGAACGGGGTTGAGGGCACGGTGTCGCCTTGACCCCACCCTCCGCCAACGCGTTATCGCCCCGTAGAGACGACCCCAGACGAGTCACCCCTACCGCTTCGGAATCGACAATGTCGGGGCGTCTCCGCGGCGGGGAAAAAGTGGAATCTCACCACCACCTCCCGACGTCACAGTTCCCCATATCCGGAACGAACTTCGGGGACGTAGGGCTAGTTGCTCAGGCTGGGCACAGGGCGTAAACTAGGCGTCGACCTCGCGTAGAGCCTAAGCTAGGCGGGGTGGACTAGGTTAGGCTATTCGAAAGGGGAGTTGTTGACAATGGCTGACGAGATCTCTGTTGAAGGAGAGGTACGGGAACCCAAAGCTAAGAAGATTGTTAAGAACAAACCAGAAGGGGTATCTAAAGGAAAAAAGCCGCGGGCTAAAAGGAAAGCAACTCCAAAAACGACCTCCCGCCAAACAACTAAAGTCCAATATCCGAAACACTCTGTCGAGTCTGCGCTTCGAATCCCTCGTGCGATCCTCGAACAGAATGCAGGAAAGGAGTGTTCTGAGGCGGAAGCCGCAGGATTTCTCGGAGTTCGGCTCTCGGGATCAATCGGAGTAGAGATAAGTTCTGCCAGAAAGTATGGCTTTCTCGAGCGACCGTCGCCAGGGCGCGTCTCTATAACAGAGTTATCGAAGAAGGTACTGCGCCCCCAGCGGCCTAATGAAAAATTGGAGGCACTGCGCCAAGCCGTCCTTAATGCTCCCGTAATTTCGGATGTGTATAGACACTACCGCGGAGAGAACCTTCCTGACCAGCAGTTTTTTGACAATGCCCTTGTAGATAATTTCAAGATCCCTGTGACGAGCCTCTCTGAATTTAAAGAGATATTCTCCGCATCCCTTAAAAGCGCTGAACTTCTAGAAGAGCATGGCGGTAAATTTCGCGTCATTGACGTCGCGCAGCAGGGACTTGCCGCTGACCCACGAGACACTCTCAGAAAGCTTGGGAAGGCCGTCAGCATTGGGGACAATGATGCATGTTTTGTCGTTATGCCATTCGCCTTGCCACTTGGCGATCATTACCACCTAATCTATGAACCTGCGATAAAAAAGGCTGGCCTAAAGGCAATTCGCGCCGATGACGACATCTTTGCCACTGGCAAAATCATCGATCAAGTCTGGAGTGGAATCAATGGGGCGAAGGTTCTTGTAGCTGAACTAACCTCAAGGAACCCTAACGTCTTCTACGAGCTAGGCCTAGCTCACGCACTACACAAACCGGTAGTGCTCGTTTCGGCAAACGAGGAGGATGTGCCCTTCGATGTGCGCCACATTCGCGTGATCTATTATGATATTCATGACCCATTCTGGGGCGAAAAACTAATCAACAAGGTTGCAGAGAACATCTTGTCTGCCCTCCGCAACCCAGAGGAGGCAATTTTCGAGGGTATAAGGTCGCGAACTTAGCCGCCCAACTCCACGGTCGAGAAACTACAAGCGAGGCACCGCACGTGGGCCAAAGAATGAATCTGCCCAAAATCAAACCAGGAGACTTAATGGAGATAAAGGTAATTATCCACGAAGCAGAAGAGGACGGTTATTGGGCTGAAACTCCAGCCATTCCTGGCTGCGCCACTCAAGGCGAATCTTTCCAAGAGCTACTCGCCAACATCTACGAAGCCGTCGAAGCATGTCTTTCCGTTGAGCCGGCATAACCGGAAGAGAGTTTCCCATAAGGATCCGACGACCATGAACCCCCGCACGACGCAACTCTTCGAACACCTCGACCACCATCGCGCCAACCTCCGCAAGACCGTCGACGAGATCCCACCGGAGCTGCGGCACCGCCGGCCAGCCCCCGAGCGGTGGTCGGCCGTTGAAATCCTCGAGCATCTGGCTCTGGTGGAACGCCGGTTGACGTACCTGTTCAACCAGTGGCTGGCCGAAGCTCGCGAGACGGGACTGCCCCCCGAAGGTGAGACGGATCCCGGCCCCGCGGTGAACCTCGAGATCGTGCTCAATCGCGGCTATCAGGTCACGGCCAGCGAGGCGGTCCAGCCCCATGGGAAGCTCGACGAGGCGGCGGCGTGGACCGCCCTGGAGGAGGCGCGGCGCGATCTCAAGGCGCTGGTCCAGGATTGCGAGGGACTGCCGCTGGGCGGGATCGTCCGCCCGCACCCCAATCCCGCGCTCGGGCGCCTCAACTTCTATCAGTGGGTCGAGTTCGTGGGCTGGCACGAAGCGCGGCATACCGCCCAGATCGGCGAGAACGGCTCTTTGCTGGGCGCCTCCCTCTCTTCTCTTCCTCACCTCCCTCCCGAGGACGCCGCCGCGTTCGAAGCCGACCTCACAGACCTCCGGCGAGAGCTGGATCAGATTCCACCACGAGATCCATGGGAATCTTGAAGCAGGCCGTTCTATAGGGATGCCCGCCCCGGCGGCACTCTTTCCACCAGGGGCGGCAGTAAGCCGGTATACTTCCCCGGGATGGCCCCACGCTTCGACCCCGACCGCCTTACGCTCGACCTGTCCGTCGCCGATCTTCTGGATGGTCCCATGATGCGGAGCCTCGGCTTCTCCAGCCGGGGCGGCTACGAGCGGATGTGGCTGGGCCAGGCCATCCATGGGCGGTACCAGGAGCAGGCGCTCGAGGGCGATCTCACGTACCGGCGGGAGGTGGTGATCTTCCATACCTTCGAGCACCGGGGGTGGAAGGTCACCGTCCAGGGCCGGGCGGACGGCATCCGCAAGGAGCCCGACGGCTCGCTGGTGGTCGAGGAGATCAAGTCCGTCCGGCGCGGCGGGCAACTGCCGCCTCCCGTGCGCGAGAGCTACCAGCGCCAAGCCCTCCTCTACGCCTGGATGCTCTCCCAGACCGAGACGGTGCCCGTGCGCGCCGAGCTCGTGCTGATCGCCATCGGCAGCGACGACACCGAGCGCGAGACCCTGCAGCCCGACCTCCGGATGCTCGACGCCTCCGTCCGCCGCCGGGTCAACGGCATCGTCCACGCCTGGGAGGCCGAGCGCCGGCGGGCCTCCGAGCGGCATGAGGCGGCCGAGCGGCTCGCCTTCCCCTTCGGCGGCACGCGGCCCGGGCAGGAGCTGATCCTGGCCGCCGTCGAGACCGCGGTCGCCAACCGCGAGCACCTCCTGCTCCAGGCCGCCACCGGCATCGGCAAGACCGTGGCCGCCCTCTATCCCGCCCTGAAGTACGCCCTGGCCAACGACAAGCGCTTGTTCGTGCTCACCGCCAAGAACACCCAGCAGCAGATGGCGACCACCGTGCTCGCCCTGCTCAACCAGGACGCTGCCTTCCGCTCCCTGCGCCTGCGGGCCAAGGCGAAGATGTGCGCCAACGACCAGATCCTCTGCCACGAGGAGTATTGCCGCTTCGCCAAGGATTACGGCCTCAAGCTCGCCACCACGGGAGTGCTCGGCAAGATCTACGCGGACCATCCCGCCATCGAGCCGGACGATGTCTTCCGCGCCGCCAAGGAGGCCGAGGTCTGCCCTTTCGAGGTGAGCCTGGAGCTGTCGAACCGGGTGCAGGTCACGGTCTGCGACTACAACTACGTCTTCGATCCCTATGTCTCCCTCTCCGGCTTCGCGGCGGACGAGGACCTCTCGGACGTCCTGCTGGTCATCGACGAGGTCCACAACCTGGTGGATCGGGGGCGCGGCTACTACAGCCCGGAGCTCTCCTCCGCCAAGGCCCGCCGGGCGGCCGAGGCCATCGGGCGCTGGGGCGAGCCGATCCACATGCGGATCGAGACGCTCTGCCTGCACGTCGCCGCCCTGATCGACGGAACGGTCGCCGACGCCCTGGAAGAGGGGCCGCCGGGGGACCGGGCCGTCGAGTGGCCGCTGCCGGAGGACCGCTTCTGGCGCCTCCGCCCGCAGCTCGACGCCGCCTTCATCGACTACCTGGAGCACCAGCGCGAGACGCGCACCTTCCGTCCCGAGGACCCGTTCGTCGAGCTGTACTTCGACTTCCTGCGCTTCCTGAACGGGCTCGCCGTCTCCGACGCCGCCTTCAGCCACTACGTCGAGTACAAGAAGGGGGATGGCCGCCTCAAGATCCTGTGCAAGGACCCCAGCCGTTTCCTGGGCGGCGTGATCGACCGCACGCACGCGACGATCGGGCTCTCGGCCACGCTTTCGCCGCCGGAGTTCTACACCGGCCTCCTCGGGTTCCAGACGGGCCGTACGGCGTTCGTCGAGATCTCCAACCCCTTCCCGGTGGAGAACCGTCGCGTGGTGATCGATTCGACGGTCGCCACCACCTGGCGGGAGCGGCCGGCCAACTACGAGCGCATCGCCGAGCGCCTGGCCAATTTCGCGGACTCGGTGCCGGGCAACTGCCTGGCGCTCTTCCCGAGCTACGCCTTCCTCGCGGAAGTCACGGGACGGATGCGCCTGCGCGGCAAGCGCGTCCTCGTGCAGCGCCAGGCGGACAACGAGCAGGAGCGCGACCTCCTGCTCCAGGCCCTGCGCTCGGCCGTCTTCGGCGACGTCCTGCTGGTCGCCGTGGCGGGCGGCGTCTTCGCAGAGGGGGTCGACTACCCGGGCGAGGTGCTCAAGGCGGTAGCCGTGGTGGGTCCCTGCCTGCCGGCGATGACGCTGGAGCAGCAGCTCCTCAAGGATTATTACCAGGACCGTTTCGAGAAAGGCTTCGAATACTCCTTCGTGGTGCCCGGCATGACCCGCGTCGTCCAGGCCGCCGGCCGCCTCATCCGCTCACCGGAGGACACCGGCGTCATCGCCCTCTTCGACCAGCGCTTCCTCCACGCCCCCTATCGCGACTACCTCCCTGGCGACTGGCTCCCCGAGGAGGGGGCGGGAGCGCTGGTGGGCAATCCCGCTGAGGTGGCGGAGGAGTTTTTTCGGGCGCTGAGCCTGCGGAGCATTGGGAGATAGGAGTATCCTTGGAGGCACGGGAGGCAGGAAGGCTTCCAGAAATCATCCTCGGGAGATAGAATTCACCATGGCCCGACGACACGCCGTTATCTTCGAAGAGGACCTCCGGATTCCCGAGGACGCCTTCACGTTCGAGGGTTTCCAGAGGTGGGTGGAGTCCGAAGAGTTTCCGACGTCCGGGCGAATCGACTACCTGGGAGGGATTGTCGAAGTTGATATGAGCCCGGAAGACCTCTTCACCCACGGTACGGTAAAGACGGCGATCACTTCCAAGCTCCACGTGCTGGTGGCTGAATCCGAGTTTGGGCACGTCTTCTCGGACACTACCCGCCTAGCATCCCGATTCGCGGATCTCTCCGTAGAGCCCGACGTCATCGTCATCCTCGGGAGCTCATTGGATGCGGGGAAGGTCCGTTTGACTCCCGCGAGCCGAAAAGGTCCGGATCGTTATTCCGGTCTGGACGGAGCCGCCGATGTCGTCGTGGAGATCATCAGCGACAGCTCGGTCAAGAAGGATACGCAGCGCCTGCCCCCTCTCTACGCGTCAGCGGGTGTTCCAGAGCTCTGGGTCGTGGATGCACGGGGAGAGGATCTGCGCTTCGACGTTCACGAGCTCCGGGATGGTCAATACGTGCGCCTCGACGCGGATGTCGAGGGCTGGATCCGCTCACCAGGGCTCGGCCATGCCTTTCGCCTGATCCGGCGGAGCAGCGACCGTCCTGGGGTCTGGCGCTATACGCTTCAAGCCCGGGAAGTCTGAAGATCCGGGGCTCAAAGCTTGTTCCTGAGAGAGGATACAAATGCAAACCCACGTTGACGTAGATCGCGACCTGCTTCAGGCAGCCCAATCTGCTACGGGTCTGGAAACCGAGCGAGCCGTCGTGGAAGCGGGGCTCCGGCTCCTGGTCCAGTTGAACGCCCAGGAACGATTCCGGGATCTGCGAGGCAAGGTCGCTTGGGATGGTAATTTGGAGGAGTCCCGGCGCAGCCGCTTCCTGGAAGGCCAGGAATGATTCTCGTTGACGCGACGGTCTAGATGGACTATCTGAACAGCGCGGTCAGCGGTGATTGATCGCGACGTGGTGCTCGCGAAGCTCGACACCATCGATCGCTGTCTTGCCCGGATCGAAAAGGTTCATGGAGAAAGGGGCGGAAATCTCCTGCCCATTGATGTTGATGACATCACGGCACTGAATCTCCAGCGCGCCATCCAGGCTGCCATCGACCTCGCAACCCACGTCGTGGCCGCGGAAAGCTACGGCAGTCCGGACTCGATGGCAGATGCCTTTACTCTGCTCGAACGGCGAGGAGTCATCGATTCTGGCCTTACTGACCGGCTGCGCCGGTTGGTGGGATTCCGTAACATCGTCATCTACGAGTACCAGTCCATTGACCCTGCCGTCGTCGAAACGATCGTCGAACACCATCTCGGGGATCTGCGGGGTCTGGGTGCTCGGATCGTAGAGACCTTCGAGCTTTCGTAGCTCAGCCCGAGCGCCCCGCGAGATAGCAAGGACTCCGGATCGCCTGCTCAAAATCCTCCCGCCGCAGGAAAGGCCAGACGCCCACCTCCCCTCGGGTGCCCATCCAGCGCATGTAGAAGCGGCTCCCTCCGCGCAGCGTCAGAAGCCCCGTCACCATCCACAACAGCTCCTGCCAGAGTGTCGGTGTGGGCCACTCGTAGTCGAGATCATTTTTCAGGAACAGAATCATCCGCGCGATCTCGCGACGTGCTTCTCTCGGCAGGCGATTACTGCCGGTCAGCCGGTGCTCGTGGAGATCCGAGTAAAGGCCTGAGGCTCCCCGATCGAAAATTTCCGTCACCGCTGGATCCGGGGAGCCGAGCGGCTGCCGATCCTCGAATTCATCGTTGGTGATTCGGCCCGTCGCCAATCGCCGGATCAGCAGGGCCGTGATGTCTCTGGCGTCTCGATCAATTATCGTCGTTCTACTCAAGTGATGCTCCGGTCGTCGTGCCTGGATCGGCTGGCCCAGACGAGGAGGGCGGAGATGACGGCGAGCAACGGATAAAACAGGAACAGCGCGACATAGCCGAGGATTCTACGATTCCTCTTGGCCTTTCGAAAGTAGGTCTGATCCTCGGCGGAATCCTGCTCGCCGGGCTCGATCCTGGCGGCGAGGAGTTCCCGGGCTTCCTCCAACTGCTCGATGGGAACCTCGAGCCGGACGCCGGCCATGGCGGGGATGTAAAGCCAGTTCAAGCCCGCGATGTTCTCATCGAGAGTACGGGGGCTCAGACCTGCCGATTCAAGGATCGCGTGCACTGCATGCGTCTCGGTAAGACTCATGTAGCGACCGACGGTGGCGTACTCGGCCATTTCCTGCTCCCCATCGATCGCGCTCATCGATTGGCGCGGCTCTGCGCCAGCAACCAAATCGAGGAAGGCGGGATCGTCATAGGTGCGGCTCCAGGCGTCATGCCCGGCGTCGGGATAGATGGTGACACGAACCCGCCCCCGAGCAGCGTTCGAGGCGGCGACCAAGCTCCTCGGCCCAGGAGACGGGGATGACGTCGTCCTTGCGGCCATGAACGATCCAGACCGGCACGTGCTTCAACCGGCAGACCTCCACGGGATTGCCGCCGCCGCTGATGACCACCAGCGCCGCGAAGCGATTCGGCTGCGCGGTCGAGCCCCGCTCGCCCGAGCCGGGGACCACCAGCACTAGCGGCCGGGTCTTGCCGGTGGGGCTGTAGCCCTCCGGCAGAGAGAGCAGGTACCGGCTGCTCAGCCGCTTCGTGACGGTGGTCTCAAAGGCCTTGGGAGTGAATTGCATGGCCTTCTCCTGAGCAGCGATGGTCCCTCCCGGCCCGAGCAGAAAAGTGGTAAGCAGCAGGATGGTGCCTCGTCTGGACATCGTGATCCTCCGACCACCAGTGGCGGTCCCAAGTCTAGCGCAGGCGAGGAAGCTTCCGTGCGCTCAACCTTGCCGATACCTCACCCTCACGCTACCCTACACCCGTTGACAGACACAGGATTCCCCGAGGAGGCCCACGGCTTGAGCCAGCTCTTGATCCAGCAGTACCTCAACCAGCTCCAGGATCTACGCAGGGTTTCTGGAACGCATCGCGAATCCGTAGTGCGCGAGGCATTCAAGGATCTCCTCAAAGGCTGGGCGAAGGCGCACGACCTGATCTTCGTCCCAGAGTACGAGATCGCCACACCCACGAAAGAGCGCCGATACGTTGACGGAGCGCTACTGCACACTTTGCGCGTGCCCTTCGGCTACTGGGAAGCGAAAGACGAAAAGGACGACCTCGATAGCAAGATCGCCGTGAAGCTTCGGCGCGGCTATCCTCAGGACAACATCATCTTCGAGGACTCGATGCAGGCGGTCCTGATGCAGGCCAGAACGGAGGTGATGCGGTGTGCCGTCGATGACGTCATCGCCCTCGAAAAGCTTCTCCGCCTGTTCTTCGGCTACGCGCGGCCCGAGGTGGCTCAGTTTCGTAAGGCTGTGGAGCAGTTCAAGACGGATCTCCCCGCCGTGCTCGAGGCCCTGCGCGAAATGATCGAAACGGCTCACAGCACCAACCCGAAGCTCCGCCGCGCTGCCCAGGCCTTCCTCGTTCACTCCCAGGAGACCATCAATCCCAGCCTCACCGCCGCCGACGTGCGCGAAATGCTGATCCAGCACATCCTCACGGAGGAGATCTTCGTCGCGGTGTTTCAAGGCACCCCATTCCACCAGGACAACAATGTGGCACGCGAGCTCTACAAGCTCGAAGCCACCTTCTTCACCGGTAACACCAAGTTCCAGACTCTCAAAGGGCTGGCGCCCTACTACGCGGCAATCCGCTCCGCCGCGACTCAGATCGCCACCCACCATGAAAAGCAGAGCTTCCTCAAGGTCATTTACGAGGGCTTCTACAAAGTCTACAACCCGAAAGCGGCGGACCGGCTTGGCGTGGTCTACACCCCGAACGAGATCGTGCGCTTCATGATCGAGAGCGCGGACTGGCTGTGCGAGCACCATTTCGGCCGCAACCTGATCGACAAAGACGTCGAGATCCTGGACCCGGCCACAGGCACCGGCACCTTCATCTGTGAACTGCTGGAGCACTTCCGCGGCCAGCCTGCGAAGCTCAAGCACAAGTATCGCGAGGAACTGCATGCCAACGAGGTGGCGATCCTGCCGTACTACGTGGCAAACCTTAACATCGAAGCGACCTATGCGGCGATCACCGGCGAGTACGAAGAATTCCCAAATCTCTGTTTCGTGGACACGCTCGATAATGTAGGCCTCCACACGGCCGCTTTCGGGACGCAGGGAAGCCTGTTCGGCAGTGTGACGGAGGAGAACGTAGCGCGCATCCGGCGGCAGAACGGTCGCAGGATCAGCGTGATCATCGGCAACCCGCCTTACAACGCGAACCAGCTCAACGAAAACGAGAACAACAAGAACCGGACATACCCGGACATCGACCGTCAGATCAAAACCACCTATATAGCCGAGAGCACAGCTCAAAAAACCAAGCTTTACGACATGTATGCGCGGTTCTTCCGATGGGCGAGCGACCGCTTGGACGCAAATGGCGTGCTCGCCTTAATCACCAACCGAAGCTTCATCGACAGCCGCACATTTGATGGCTTCCGCAAGATTGTTGCGAAAGAATTTCACGAGATTCGAATAGTTGACCTTGGTGGCGATGTCCGCGCTAATACCAAGCTTTCGGGAACAAAACACAACGTGTTTGGGATTCAGACAGGCGTTGCGATCAGCTTTCTCGTGAAGCGCGAAAAGAAGAAAGTCTGTCGGATATTTTACGCACGCCGACCGGAACTGGAGACAGCCGAGGAGAAGCTGACATTTCTCAGCGGAGCGAGAATTGACGCGATGTCGTTCGAAGAAGTACGCCCGGACGAGAGGGGAAATTGGATCAATCAGACGAGCAATGACTTTGACAAGCTCATGCCTATTGCGAGCAAAGAAACAAAAACAGCGAAGAAGACTAGGCAGGAGAAAGCAATCTTTAAGCTGTTCTCGCTCGGCGTAGTGACCGCTAGAGACGAATGGGTATATGGAGAGCACGAAGACCTGGTGCTCTCGAAGATGGGTCACTTGATAGATGTCTACAACAGAGACCTTGCTCGGCTGAAGAAGAAACTAGATGACAGAGACCTGAAGGACCACCTCGACTACTCGATCAAATGGACACGCGCGGTAAAAAATGACCTGCGGCGTGGCGTCAGACACAAAAAGAGCCCTGATCGAATCGTTAGAGCCCTCTACCGTCCATTCAGAAAGCTAGACCTTTACTTTGATCAGAATATGAATGAAATGCAGTACCAGCTACGGGACATCTTCGGGTGGGGGCTCCTCAACAAGGCACTACTGATCGATGTAAGTCGAACTAAAGATTTCAGCATACTTGCGACAGACTGCTTGCCTGACTATCACGTCAACGGTGACTCGATCTGCTTTCCTCTTTTTCGATATGAAGACGGGATTAACTTGACCGAAAATATCACCGATTGGGCCCTCGGCGAGTTCAAGAAGTACTTTCAGCCTGGCCGGGGCAGAAAGGCGCGCCCGATCACCAAGGAAACCATCTTCCAATACGTGTACAGCGTGCTGCACGATCCGGTGTATCGCGAGAAGTACGCACTGAACCTCAAGCGCGAGTTTCCGCGCATCCCCTTCTATTCCGACTTCTGGCAGTGGGCCGATTGGGGCAAGACTCTGATGGACCTGCACATCGGCTACGAGACCATCGAGCCCTGGCCGCTCCAGCGCACCAACATGCTGGACAAGCAATCTCGGAAGGCCGGGCTGGCGCCGAAGGCGATGCTCAAGGCCGACAAGGATGCCGGCGGCATCACGCTCGACAGCGAGACCACCCTCTCCGGTGTCCCGCCCGAAGCCTGGGAGTACCGGCTCGGAAACCGCTCGGCGCTCGAGTGGGTCCTCGACCAGTACAAAGAGAAGAAGCCCAAGGACCCCACCATCCGCGCCAAGTTCGACACCTACCGCTTCGCCGACTACAAGGAGAAGGTCATCGCCCTCCTGGCGCGCGTCACGGCCGTGAGCGTGGCGACGGTCCGCATCACGCGTTCGATGCGCGACGCTCAGCGATAGGCTTTCGGAAACCTGGTAAGACAGATCTCACGCCGTGTCGCGCGCGCGTTCTCCACCAGTGAGGGCGCAGTGCTGCAGCGCCCTCCTCGACCATGGTCGCAATGACTCCGCCTACGGTCGCGGAAGCTCCAACCCAGGTCTCGCATCCCCGCTTCGCGCTGGGCAGGGCACGGAGTATCCTTGCCAAGCCGGTCCCGAGACCGCGACTTCCGTAACTCGGCATCAGGAGATAGAATCCGTCATGGCCCGACGACACGCGATCATCGCTGAAGAGAACCTCCGGATTCCCCAGGAAGCCTCTACCTTGGAGGGCTTCCAGAGATGGGCGCAGTCCGAAGAGTTCCCGGAGAACGGGCGCATCGACTACCTGAGCGGAGAGATCGCAGTCGCCATGAGCCCGGAGGATCTGCACACCCACGGTATCGTCAAGGCAGCCATCCATGCGGCACTGCATCTTCTGGTCGCGGGACGGCTCGGCGAGACCTACGTCGACAGGGCACGGGTGACCTCCCGGTTCGCGAAGCTTTCCGTCGAACCGGATGTGGTGGTCGTCCTGTGGGACTCTCTGAAGAGCGGGCGAGTCCGATACGTTCCAGCCGCTGTGCGAGAGGCGGACCGCTTTTCCGAGATCGAAGGGGCACCCGACGTGGTCGTGGAGGTCGTCAGCGACGGCTCCGAACGCAAGGACACGAAACGCCTTCCTCCCTTGTACGCCCAGGCGGGCATTCCAGAGCTCTGGATCACGGACACCCGCAAGGGCAGGATACGTTTCCAGATCCACACGCTGCAGGACGGCCGGTACGTTGCCGTCGAGGCGGATGGCGACGGCTGGATGCAGTCCCCCAGGCTCGGGCTCGCGTTCCGGCTGATCCGGCAGAAAACGCCGGTCTCTACGTGGCATTACATCCTCGAGCACAGAGAAGCCTGATCCCGCCCTGAAACCTTCCGCTTCTCCTTGCGTATCTGCCATCAGAGTGATATCACTCTGGTATCCAAGAAAGGGAGATACGCACCATGATCCGCGAGAGAGAGTTCAACGGCAGCCCTGGTCTCGGGATGCTGCTGGTGTTCCTGGTCCTGTTCTTCGCCTCCTGCTATGGGCTGTTCCTGAGCTTGCGGGCAGGGGTGGGGCTCGGGGTGCTCGCCGCCGTGCTGCTGATGCTGGTGTCGATCCTGGGCATGGCGGGGCTGTTCGTCGTCAATCCCAACCAGGCCAAGGTGTTGCAGTTCTTCGGCGACTACGTGGGGACGGCCCGGGTGGCGGGCCTGCGGTGGGCCAACCCGTTCTACAGCAAGAAGGTGATCTCGGTGCGGACCCGCAACTTCGAGACGGGCAAGCTCAAGGTCAACGACAAGTCCGGCAACCCGATCGAGATCGCCGCCGTCGTGGTGTGGAAGGTGATCGACACCGCCGAGGCCCTGTTCAACGTCGACGACTACATCAACTTCGTCCACGTGCAGAGCGAGTCGGCCCTGCGGAACCTTGCCACCCACTTCGCATACGTGGCCGACCAGGAGGGCGAGATGGCCCTGTCGAGCCACACCGCGGAGATGTCCGTCGGGCTGGCGCGGGAGATCCAGGAGCGGCTGGAGCAGGCGGGGCTCTCGGTGCTGGAGGCGCGCATCAGCCATCTCGCCTACGCTCCGGAGATCGCGTCCGCGATGCTGCAGCGCCAGCAGGCGAGCGCGGTTGTGGCCGCCCGGTCGAAGATCGTCGAAGGCGCCGTGGGAATGGTGGAGCACGCGCTCGAGATGCTCTCCGCGCGCAAGGTCGTGGAGCTGGACGACGAGCGCAGGGCCGCCATGGTCAGCAACCTGCTGGTGGTGCTCTGCGGCGACCGCCATCCCCAGCCGGTGATCAACGCCGGAAGCCTCTACCACTAGGGGGGTCCGGCTCTTGGCGGAACGGAAGAACTTCCCGCTGCGGCTCGACCCGGAGGTCTACGAGGCCCTCCGGGTCTGGGCCGAGGACGAGCTGCGGAGCGTCAACGCGCAGATCGAGTTCCTGCTGTCGCGGGCATTGCGGGACGCCGGGCGGGGGAAGAAGCAGAAAACTCAGGATTGATCCCACAAAGAAAAGGGCGGGGATCGCTCCCCGCCCTTCGTTCCCGACCTTACGGAAAGGCCTCTAGGCCCGCCGGCGCCTCAGGGTCAGGAGGGCGCCGCTCACCATGAGCAGCGCGAGGAGGGCGAGGCCGATCTCCGACAGCGTCGGGATCTCGGCCTCGGGGGGGCCTCCGACCACGAAGACTGTCGGGTCGTCGGCTCCGCCAACGGCCGGGTCGTCGGTCAGGGCCGTGGACTCGTTGGTGCCGTTGCCGTCCGCGTCGAACAGGATGGTTCCCTGGTTGGAGATCGACTGGCCGGCAGTGCCGTTGTTGATGGTGGCGGTGATGGTGATCGTCACCGAGCCGCCAGCGGCGATGCCGCCGTTCCAGTGCAAGGTGTTCCCTGCGGTCGTGGCCGCGCCGCTTGAGGCGGTCGCGCCCGTCAGCGTCAGGCCGGCGGGCAGGACGTCCGTGAACTCGTCGCCCGGATTGTCGGTCTGAGCCGCCGTGCTCGGGTTGGAGATCGTCACCGTGTACGTCACATTGCCTCCGGCCACCAGGTTGCCGGAGGCGGTCTTGGTGCGGGTGCCGATGGACGAGGGCGAGAGCACCACGAAGGTCGTGGGGCCGCCGCCGGGAGCCGTCGACGTAGCGGAGGCCTCATTGACGCCATTGCCGTCGGCGTCGAAGCTGGTCGTGGCCTGGTTGGACACCGTCTGGAAACTGGTGCCCGCGTTGATGGTGGCCTGGATGGTGATGGTCACCGAGCCGTTGCCCGGGACGACGCCGTCCCAGGTAACCGTGTTGGTGCCGACCGTGGCCGTGGCCGTGCCGGCGGTCGCCGAGGCGGAGACCAGCGTGACCTGGGAGGGCAGCACGTCGGTGAGCTCGGGGCCGGGGTTGTTCTGCTGGTCGAAGGCGCTGCTGTTCGAGAGCACGACCGTGTAGGTGATAGCGCCGCCTTCGGTGAAGGTGCCGGCGACCGTCTTGGTGGCCGTGATGGTGGCGGGCGAGAGCACCGTGGTGGTGGCGCTCGCCGTGTTGTTGGCATTGTCCGGATCGCTGGTGCCGGCCGACGCGGTGCCCTGATTGGTGAGCGCGCCGGCCGTGTTCGGCGCCGTAAAGGTGAGGGCCAGGGTCGCGGAGACGCCCTGACCGAGGCTGGCCAGGTTCCACAGGCCGGTCGCCGGGTCGTAGGAGCCCTGCGAGGCCGTGAAGCCCGTGGGGTTGAGCAGCGGGAACGCCGCGAACGTCTCCTGGACGTCGACGGCGTACGCCGTGTCGTCGCCGTTGTTGGTGGCCGTGATCGTGTAGGTCACGGCGCCGCCGACGAGGACGGTCGGGCTGCTGACGGTCATCCCGAGGAGCAGGTCCGCCGCGCGCAGCGCCATGACGCAGACCTCGGACTGGTTGTCCGCGGGGTTGGGATCGAGCGGCAGGCCCGCCGTGATCAGGGCGAGGTTGCAGACCTCCTCGGTCGACTCCACGGTGGCGACGATGTGCAGCGTGGCGCTGACCGAGGCGGCGAGCGCGGCGATGGTCCACGTCCCGGTCGAGGGGTCGAACGCCGCGGCGCCGTCGTCCGATACGTAGGTCAGGCCGGCCGGCAGCTCGTCGGTGACCTGGATGCCGGCGGCGGCGCCCGGGCCGTTGTTGGTGACGGTGAGGGTGAACGTGACGTTCTGCCCGAGGACCGGGCTGACCGGGCTCACCGACTTGGCGAGGGCGAGGTCGGCGCTCGGAGTGCCCTCGAGAAGCACCACCTCGGCGCGCTCGCCGGCCTTGTTGTAGTGATGGAGCAGCAGCGCCCCGAGCGAGCCGTTGACCGCCATGTTGGCCGTGTTCCAGGTTACCGGCAGGGTGGCGCCGTTGAGGTCAAGGAACAGGTTGCCGCCGCCGAAGTTGAGGCCCTGGGCGCCGCCGTTCCAGTTGAACGGCCCGGGCGCGGAGTCGAAGTGGAACCCGTTTAAGGTCTGGCACAGCGGAGCGAAGCCGGGGCAGGTCTCGATCCAGTAGCGGAACGGGGCCGAGGTGTTGGCCAGGCCGAGCTGGGCCGGCGTGGCGCCGAAGAACATCACGTTGTTGTTGAACAGCGCCGTGTCGGAAAGCGCCGCGCTGGCGCGGTTGACGAAGCCCGGTGTCCCGGCCGCGATGACGCTCGAGATCGAGCCCGGCGGGATGAATACCGCGGTGATGAATGCGTCGGTGTCCGCCTGGGTGGTAACCCCGAAGATGCGCGCCAGGTTGCCGCTGTTGGTGTTGAAGACGATCCGGTCGGCGACGTTGTCCAAGTTGGTATCGATGTAGACGTTGAACGACACGTCGGTGGGCGACGACCAGTCCGCCCAGGTGGAGAGGCCGAACCAGATCCGCGTGCCGTCCGTGGCGGCGCCCGCGTACTGCAGGTCGGCGTAGTCCGGCGCGTTGACGGTGTCGCGCGGCGAGACGACCTGGAGCTCGAACGGGCTGACCAGCGAGACCTGGTCCGTGGGGAACGTGCCCGTGCAGCCAGGGCCCGCGACCAGGGTGCCGGTGCAGACGCCGGTGCCCGTGAGCGGGATCGCGGTGGTGCCGGTGGGGCTGCCGCCCGTGGAGATGGTCGCCGGCGCGGTCATGGCCGAAGCCGCCCGGCTGTTGACGTACAGGGGCAGGTGCAGCTTCGGCGTGCCGCCCTGGCTCAGGACCAGGTAGCCGGCCTCCTCGGTGAGCCAGTGCCGTGGGATCGCCAGGTTGGCGAGCGAGGCCGGCGCCGTGACCGTCTGGGTCGGCGGCACCGAGGGGTCACGGACGTGGTCCATCTGGAGCGGCGTGGCGTCCAACTGGACGTCGAGCTCGACCGAATCGCCGGCCGGCACGGTGACGGTGGCGCCGCCGGGCAGCGAGAAGGCGAGGCCCGGCGCGTCGTTGGAGATGTCGAACGAGAGGTCGTAGGTGGCGGCGGACGTCCCGGTGTTCACCAAGCGGACCGTCTTGACCTCCGTGGACGCGCCAACGGCCTCGTTGGTGTCAAAGGAAACGCTGACCACGCCGGTCTCCTCGCCGTTCAGGGCGACCACCGTGGCCAGGGCGGAGTTGGCGGGATCGACGCGGCCGGAGCCGACCCGGCCCGGGCCGTACCGCAGGCCGGAGCCGTTGGCGCCCAGGGTGACGTTGTGGAGCGCGCCGTTGAGCGCCAGGGCCTTGAGCTGCTCCACCGTCCAGTCGGGGTGCAGCTCCCGCAGCAGGGCCATCATGCCCGCCATGTGCGGGCTGGCCATCGAGGTGCCGGAGATGGTCAGGGTCAGGCTGCCGGCGGCGAAGCCGCTGGGATCGGGGCGCTGGCACGCCCCGGCGGTGCAGGTGACGCCCGTCTGGGCGGAGGTGATGTTGAGGCCGGGCGCCGCGATGTCGGGCTTGAGCCGGTTCGGCTTGCCCAGGCGCGGGCCGCGCGAGGAGAAGCTGGCGATGGTGTCGGCGGCCGTCGCCGCGGCGAGCGTGGCGTTGACCCCCGGGAGCTGCCCGACGATCGTGTCGCGGTCCGCCTTGGAGACGAAGACGGCCGGGATGTTGACCTGGGTGGTGCCCGTGGCGCCCATCGAGATGAGGGTCGGATCGCCGGCAACGTTGTTGGCGATGATGACGCCGATGGCGCCCGCGGCCTGCGCGTTCACCGCCTTGACCTGGAAGCCGCAGGTGCCGCGGTCGACCACGGCGATGTTGCCGGCGACGGCGGCGGCATTGGTGAAGGGGGAGCAGCCGTCGGTCGTCAGGGGGCCCGCGGCATCCGACGGATCCTGCGACAGGACCACGGCAGCCGTCTGGCCGCTGGCAGCGGGCGCCGGCGTGGGAGCGAAGGTGTTGGCGGCGGAGGCCGCGTAGCCGCCGGCGATGGCGGGCGGCGTGTTGATCTGGAGGAGCACGCCCGCGATGCCGGAGTCCACGCTCGCGGCCGTCGCGATGGCCCGGCTGGCCGAGCCCGGGCTGCCGCTGATGTAGAAGGTGTCGCCCGAGTTGCCGGCCGAGGTCACCACGATAACGCCCGCCGCGGCGGCGTTGTCCGCGGCCACGGCCGAGGTGCTCGAGAGGCGGCCGAAGGTGGAGCCCAGGGACATGTTGATCACGTCCAGGTGATCCGAGAGGTCATCGTCGCCGTTGGGGTCCGCGGACCAGTCGATGGCCTGGACCGTGAGGTTCGTGCCGCCGGTGCAGCCGAACACCCGCAGGGCGTAGAGGTTGCCCTGGGGAGCCACGCCGGGGCCGATGCGCAGCGCGCCGAACGGCGCGCTGTTGTCGAACGGACCGGCGTAGGTCGAGCCGTCGGCGTTGACGCCGTAGCCCGCCGCCGTGCCCGCGACGTGGGTGCCGTGGCCGTTGCAGTCCATGGGATCGGCGTCGGGCACCGGGATGTTGCCGCCGCTGTAGGCGTCGCCCGCGAAATCGGTGCCGCCGACCACCTTGGCGCTCGGGAAGAAGGCGTCCGGCGCCACGGTGCGGTCGTTGGCCTGGTAGTCGGCCAGCAGGCCCGTGCCGCCGAAGTGGGCGTGCTGATAGTCGATGCCGGTGTCGATGACGCCGATCTTGATGCCGGTGCCGGTCAGGCCCTGGGACAGCCCGATCGTGTTGGCCCAGAGGTTGGGTACGCCGAGGAACGGCACGCTGGTGGAGTTGGTCGGGTACTCGAGCTCCAGGATGTGGACCGCCCGCACGCCGGGCAGCCGCCGCAGGGCGTTCATGTCCGCGCGATCCACCTGGAAGGCGATGCCGTTGTAGGCCTTCTTGACCCGGTAGATCTCGGTCCGCGAGCCCGGCAGGGCCGCCAGAGCGGCGTCGAACCTCGTCTGCTGCAGCGCGATGGCCCGGAGCTGAGTCTGGGCGGCGCGCACGGCGAGGTCCCGGGCCTGCCTCGCCGGCAGCGCGGCGTTCTGCTCGAGCGCGTTGCCGTACACCAGGGCGGCCGGCGGCTCGGCGAGCTCGACCAGCACCGCGATGCGGCCGCCGCGCCCGCCGGCGGAGACGCCGGGGTCGATCGTGTCGACCTGGGCCGTGAGAGCCCGGGGGGCGATGCCTGAAATGGACAGGATGGACAGGACGGCGGCCGGCAGGACGAGCCGGCTCCAGAGCGGAGATCTACGTAGTCGTGACATGGAAAGCCCTCCCCAGGAAATGGACGCTCATCGAACAGCCCGCGCGCGGACCGTACAGAGACGCTGACAATTGCTTTGGGGAAACTGTACTCCGAAAGAAGCGCGCGTCAAGAGAGGAGCTCGATCTACAGCCAACCTTTCTGGCGGGAGATGCGGGCGGCCTCGACCCGGTTCTCCGCGCCGACCTTGCTGATCGCCTCGGAAAGGTAGTTGCGGACGGTGCCCTCGGAGAGGTGGAGCTCGGCGGCGATGCGGGAGCTGCCGTACCCCTCGGCGGCCAGGCGGAGCACCTGGCGCTCGCGGTCGGTGAGCGGATCGGCGTCCTCCCAGGCCGCCGCGGCCAGCTCGGGATCGATCGAGCGGAGCCCCGAGTGGACCCGCCGGACGGCCTCGGCGAGCCGCTCGGCCGGCGAGTCCTTCAGGAGATAGCCGGCGGCCCCGGCGTCGAGCGCCCGGCGCAGGTAGCCGCCGCGGGCGAAGGTGGTCAGGATGACGATGCGGGCCGGGCTGCCCCGCCGCTTCAGCTCGGCGGCCAGCTCGAGCCCCGTCCGGCGCGGCATCTCGATGTCGGTGAGCACCACGTCCGGCCGGAGCTTCTCGACCAGCTCGAGGGCCTCCTCGCCGTCGCGGGCCCGGCCCACGACCTCGATGTCGGGCTCCAGCTCGAGCAGCGCCGCGAGGGCGCCGAGGACCATCGACTGGTCCTCGGCGATCAAAACTCGGATCACGCTACGGCGCCTCCGCGCTTTTCGTCCCACGCCTCGGACGCCCGTACCGGCGCCCGTACCGGAAGAACCAGCAGGAGCGCCGTGCCGCCCTCCGTCCGGCGCTCCAGCCGGCCGCCCAGTCCCTCGACCCGCTCGCGCATCGAGGAGAGGCCGATCCCCTCGGGCGTCTGGCCGCCGCGGCCGTCGTCCCGGATCTCCAGGCGGACCTCGCCTTCCATCATCTCCAGAGAAATCCGGCAGGTGCTCGCCCGGGCATGGCGAACCACGTTGGTCACCGCCTCCCGCAGAGCCAGCGCCAGGACCGTCTCCCGCACCGGCTCCAACTCCACCGGCTGGGCGAAGTACTCCAGGCGCAGGCCCGACGACTCCAGGGCCAGCCGAGCTCGGGCGAGCTCCGCCTGGAGCCCCTCCGAGCGGTAGCCGGCGATCGCCGACCGTACCTCGCGCAGGGCCTCGCGGGAGATCCTCTCCACCTCCCGGATCTCCGTCCCCGCCCGCTCCGGGTCCCGCTCCATCAACTTGCCGGCGAGCTCCGACTTGAGGGTGATGACCGAGAGGGTGTGGCCGAGCACGTCGTGCAGGTCGCGGGCGATCCGCTCCCGCTCGGCCGTCTTGGCCAGCCTCTCGACCTCTTCCTGAGCCATGCGCAGCTTGGAGTTGGCCCGCCTCACCTCGGCGGCGTGGATGTTGATCCCCCCGATGAGCAGGGAGAACACGGCCGCCGGAACCCAGACGTAGTACGTCAGCGGCGCGAGCCAGGCTTCCAGGAGCAGGAGGACGAGCAGGGCGCCGAGCAGCCGCCAGGCGAAGCGCGGCGGCCCTGACTGGGCGACGAAAGCCGCGGCGAAAATGAAGAGCGAGCTCGCCCCCGCGTTGAAGGGCGCGAAGAGCATCCCGAGGAGCAGGATGCCGCCGGCGGACCACAGAACCCGCCGGTCCTGCAGCCAGTAACCCCAGAAGTACAGAACGAGGAAGACGGCGGCGCCCGCGAACGTCGCCGCCCACTCCCACGCGGACGCCCGCTGCGAAGCCGGATAGACGAGAAAGAACGTCAGGTAGATCAGCCAGACGTAGGGCGTCCAGCCGATCTCCGGATCCTTGGGAAGGAGACGCATCTTCTCTATACCTTACCCGAAGGTCTTGCCTTCGTCCCGCCGGTAGCCCATCCAGGCGAGGGCGAGCGAGGCCAGGGTGAACATCGCCAGGGCCGACACGTGCCCCGAGGCCGGCTTTCCGCCGTCCAGCCCGAGCCTCCCCAGGGCAAGCTGGGCGTAGTGGTATTGAGGCAGCCAGAGAGCCACCTTGCGGACTGCTCCCGGCAGCATCTGGATGGGGATCCACATCCCGGAGCCGAACGCGGCCGGAAGAGAGATCAGGTTCAGGACGGCGACGGCCGAGTTGGGGCCCGCCCAGTAGCCGACGGCCAGGCCGAAGGCGGCGAACGGCAGCGCGCCGGCGATCTGGACCCCGGCGAGCGACAGCCACGTCTCGGCCGGCAGGCGAACCCCGCCCAGGGTCGCGCCGAGGACGAAAAGGCTGCCCACCATGATGGCGCTGAACAGCAGGCTCATCGCCAGCTTGCCGGCGAAGTGGGCGAGGGGCGGCATGGGGGTCGCCCGCTTGAACAGCATCCACCCCTGGCCGCGCTCGACGGCGACGCCCACTCCGAAGCCGAACAGGGCGGCGTTCATCACTCCGAACGCGCCATAGGTGGCGATCAGGTAGGTCGGCATGTCAATCGCCATCGGCCCCCTCTTCAGGGCAACGCCGAACAGAACGTAGAAGACCAGCGGGAAGCTGAGCGTCGGCACCAGGTAGGCCGGCATGCGCAGCGCCTTCAGGAACTCGTACTTGGCCTCCAGGCCATAGATCCGCCAAAGGTTCCGGGACTGGGAAAGCGTCTGGGCGCTCATGCCGCCACCTCCTCTCGAACGTCGGAATTCGTCAGGGTCAGGAAGGCTTCCTCGAGATCGGCGCCCCGCACCTCCAGCGCGGAGAGCCCGGGATCGCGCCTCAGCAGCTCGGCGACGACGCGCTCGGCCTCGGCCGCGAACAGCTCGGTCAGCTCGCCGTCCCGCCGGACGCTCTTGACCCCGGGCAGGGCCGCGGCCTCCTCCAGCGGCAGACTGGTCCGGCAGCGGACCTTGCGGCCCGCGGCGCGCGCCTTGATCTCGGCGGGAGTGCCCTCGGCGGCGATCCGGCCGCCGTTGATCAGCACGATCCGGTCGGCGAGAGCGTCGGCCTCCTCCAGGTAATGGGTGGTGAGCAGCACGGACCGTCCTTGCGCGGCCTTCTCCTGGATCACCGACCAGAACGTGCGGCGGGACTCGACGTCCAGCCCCACCGTGGGCTCGTCGAGGAACATCAGATCGGGATCGCCGCACAGGGCGAGGGCGAAGAGGACGCGCTGCTGCTGGCCGCCGGAGAGCTTGCCGAACAGGCGGTTCTCGAGGTTCTCCAGCCCGGCCGCCGCCATCACCTCGCGCGGCGGAAGGGGATGGGGGTAGTAGCTGGAGATCAGGTCCACGTGCTCCTTCACCTTGAGCGTCTCGGGGACCTTCGAGATCTGGAGCATGGCGCCGGTGCGCATCCGCGCCTCCGCCATCCTGGGGTCGAGGCCGAACAGCCGCGCCTCCCCCGCGCTCGTCCGGATGAGGCCGAGCATCAATTGGACGGCGGTCGTCTTCCCCGCGCCGTTGGGGCCGAGCAGGGCCACCACCTCCCCCGGACGGACCGCGAAATCGATCCCGTCCAGGGCCGTGACGGCCCCGTACCGCTTGACGGCCCGCCGCAGCTCCGCGACGGGCGCGTCCTCACCGATCTGTCTGGTTGATTTCATGGGTTTCCTCCTGTCGAACCTTCCAAGAGCATTCTGGAAGGTCCGCCGGGAGGAACCCAGGGCGGGATGTCAGGAGTTTGGGGTGACAGATGTCACGAGAGCTCCGCCATCTCCGCCTCGAGCTTCTCCCATTGACCCATCAGCTCCTCGATCTTCGTCGTCAGGGTCTTCTGCTCGGTCTCGAGCTTCTTGACCTGGTCGCGGGAGGTGCGGTCGAAGAAGGTGGGGTCGCAGAACAGCTCGTTGATGGCGTTGATGCGCGACTCGGCAGCCTCGACGGCGGCGGTGACCTGGTCGCGCTTCTTGACGAGATCCTTCTGGCGCTGCTGGCGGCGGCGCGCCTCGGCGGGATCGACCTCGACCGGAGCGGCGGCGGCCGCGGCAGCCTTCTTCTTCTGGTCGCGCTTCATCTTCAGCACGGCGTCAGCGTCGAGGTGGTCGTCGCCCAGGCGCTCCAGGTACTCGTCGTAGGTGCCGCGGAAGTCGTTGATCCCCCGGGGCGAGATCTCGAAGATGCGGTCGGCGAGTTGGGAGACGAACCAGCGGTCGTGGGAGACGAAGATCAGGGTGCCGTCGTAGCTCTTGAGCGCCTCGACCAGGGCCTCGATGGCCTCGAGGTCGAGGTGGTTCGTGGGCTCGTCGAGGATCAGGATGTTGGGCTTCGTCACCGCCAGCTTGCAGAAGACGAGCCGCGCCGCCTCGCCGCCCGAGAGGCTGCCCACCGGCTTCTTCACGTCGTCGCCGGAGAACAGCACCATCCCCAGGTTGCCGCGCACGAAGCCGATCGGCTCGCCGGGAACGAACTCCCAGAGCCACGCCTCGACGCTCTGCTTGCTCCCCTTCGCCACCTCGTTGTGGTCCTGCGAGAAGTAGCCGGGGTAGGTCTCGTAGCCCCACTCGACGCGGCCGGCGTCGGCGTCGACCTGGCCCATGGCGATCTTGAGCAGGGTCGACTTGCCGATGCCGTTGGGGCCGATGATGGCGATGCGGTCGCCGCGCTCGACCTTGAGCGAGACGTCCTTCAGCACCTGCTTGTCGCCGTAGGACTTCGAGATCCCTTCGACCTCCAGCGCCTGGCGCCCCGTCGGGCGGACCTGCTTGAACTTGAACGTCGGGTAACGCCGCGAGCTCTGGGGCAGGCGGTCGATGACGATCTTCTCGATCATCTTGACCTTGCTCTGCGCCTGGCGAGCCTTGGTGGCCTTGGCCTTGAAGCGGTCGATGAACTCCTTGTGACGGGCGATCTCGGACTCGCGCTTCTCGATCTCGGCCTCTTTGCGGTCCCGGTTCTCCACCTTGGCGTTGATGAACGCGGAGTAGTTGCCGGGGTAGAGGATCATCGTCTCGTAGTCCACGTCCACGATGTGGGTGCAGATGTTGTCGAGGAACCGGTGGTCGTGGGAGATGACGAGGGCCGTGCCCTTGTAGGCGTCGGTGAGGAACTTCTCGAGCCAGCGGATCGACAGGATGTCGAGGTGGTTCGTGGGCTCGTCCAGGAGCAGCACGTCGGGCCCGGCGGCCAGCACCTGGGCGAGCAGCACGCGCAGCTTGAAGCCGCCCGAGAGGGTCGACAGTGGGTTGCGGTGGATCTCGGTCTGAATGCCGAGCCCCTCCAGCACCTCGCCGGCGCGGGACTCGAGCGTGTAGCCGTCGTTGCGGAGGATCAGGTCCTCCACCTCGGCGTAGCGGTCGGAGTCGAACTCCTGGTCGGCGTTGGCGAGGATGCGCTCCTTCTCGACCATGGCCTCCCAGACGTCGTGGTTGCCCATCATGGCGACTTCGAGGATGGGCATGTGCTCGTAGCGGAAGTGGTCCTGCTTCAGGACGCCCAGCTTGAGCCGCTTGGGCATGGCGATCGTGCCCTCGCTGGGGATTTCGTCGCCCGCGAGGATCTTGAGGAAGGTGGATTTGCCCGAGCCGTTGGCCCCGACGAGGCCATAGCGGTTGCCGGGGTTGAACTGGATCGAGACCCCCTCGAACAGAGTCTGGGGGCCAAAGGATTTACCGAGGTCTGAGACGGCGATCATAGGGCCGGTAATGATAGCAGGGTGGCGCGGTTCCTGTTCCAGGCCTCCCGACCCTGCTAGTCTTTCCCGCGGAAAGTCTCCGCATGCCCGTCGTCCGCCGCTCCAAGCCCGCCCCGCCGAAGCCGAAGACCCGGCGGTGGCGCATCGTCCTGGCCGTCGCCGCGATCCTCCTGGTGATCGTGGGAGCCTTCGTCCTCCGGCCGTTCTGGCGGGTGTCGGGACAGTTCGACGAGATCACGTTCCGCCAGCCGTCGCGGCTCTACGCCCGGGCGACGAAGCTCACGGAGGGACGGAACTATCCGCGGGATCTGCTGGTCGCCAACCTGAGCGGCGAAGGCTATCGTGAGGACACCTCCTCGCCGGAGCTCCCGGCCGGCCGCTACCGCCTCCTGAAGCGGGGGCTCGCGGTGCACCTGCGGAGCTTCCCGCTGCCCGACGGCAGCCGGGGCGGCGGACTGGCGGTGATCGCCTATCGGGGTAACCGGATCGCCGGGCTGAGCCGCGACGGCCAGGCGGCGGACTCCGTGATCATCGATCCACCCCTCCTCGCCTCCTATTACGGCCCCGACCTCCAGGAGCGCCGGCCGGTGACCCTCGACGAGGTCTCCAAGGATCTGGTCGCCGCCGTCATCGCCGCCGAGGACGACGGCTTTTACCGCCATGCCGGCTTCTCACTTTCCGGCATCGCCCGCGCCTTCTGGGTCAACCTGCGCGGCGGCGAGGTCCGCCAGGGCGGCAGCACCCTGACCCAGCAACTGGTCAAGAACCTCTATCTCACCCACGAGCGGACCCTCACCCGCAAGAGCCAGGAGATCCTGCTCGCCGTGCTCCTCGAGGTGCGCTACGGCAAGGCGCAGATCCTCGAGGCCTATCTCAACGAGATCTACCTGGGCGGCAGCGGCGGCGTCTCTCTGCTGGGCATGGGGGCCGCCTCCCGCGCCTACTTCGGCAAGGACGCGGGGCAGCTCGACCTCTCCGAGGCGGCGACGCTGGCAGGGGTCATCCGCTCGCCGGCCAACTACTCGCCGATCAGCCATCCCGACCGGGCGAAGCAGCGCCGCGACTGGGTGCTCGGGCGCATGGCGGATCTGAAGCTCGTGCCCCGGGAGCGGGTCGAGGCGGCGCTCCAGGAGCCCATCGCCGTGGCGCCCGAGCCGGTGGTGCGCCGGCGCGCGCCGTACTTCGCCGACTCGGCGGCGCTCGAAGCCTCCCGCCGCTTCGGCATCGACGACCTGCAGGACGGCGGCTACGCCCTCTTCTCCACCCTCGACTGGTCGAGCCAGAAGGCCGCGCAGGAGGCGGTGGACTGGGGCCTGAAGGCGGTCGAGAAGGGTTACCAGAAGGGACACAAGGGCGACGGGCCGCTGCAGGCCGCCCTGGTCTCCATCGACCCCGAGACGGGCGGCGTCCTGACCTATCTCGGCGGCCGGGGCTACGAGGCGAGCCAGTTCGACCGCGCGGGCCGGGCCCAGCGGCAGGCGGGCAGCGCGTTCAAGCCGATCGTCTACGCCGCCGCCTTCGAGGCGGGCCTGGCCTCTCCCGCCTCCTTCCTGGAGGACGAGCCGCTGACCGTCAAGACGGCCGGCCAGGCCTGGAGCCCGAAGAACGACGACGGCAGCTTCCACGGCTGGATCAGCGTGCGGACGGCCCTCGAGAAGAGCTACAACCCGGCGACCACCCGGCTCGCCCTCCAGGTCGGCCTGCGGCGGGTCGTCAAACTGGCCAACGAGATGGGGATCATGACCCCCATGGAGCCCTACCCCTCGATGGCCCTGGGGGCGGCGGCCATCACTCCGCTCGAGCTGGCGACGGTGTATGCCACGCTCGCCAGCGGCGGCGCCCGCCCGCCGGTCCACGAGGTGGCGGCCATCCTCGACCGCTACGGCAAGCCCGTGCAGGGCGCTCCCCTGCCGAAGTCCGTGCGGGTGATCTCGCCGCAGACGGCCTACCTGGTGACCTCTCTCCTCGAAGGGGTGCTCCAGCGCGGCACCGCCGCCGGGGCCGCCGCCGGCCTCTCCGGCGACGTCGCCGGCAAGACGGGCACCACCAACAAGCAGCGGGACAGTTGGTTCGCCGGCTACACGCCCGATCGGGCCACGATCGTCTGGGTGGGCTACGACGACAACTCGCGGACCAGGCTCTCCGGGGCCCGGGCCGCCCTGCCGATCTGGATCCGCTTCATGGCGCGGGTCACCCCGCCGGGTGGCTACTCCACCTTCCACCAGCCGCCGGGCCTCACCACGGTGTCGATCGATCCCTCGACCGGCCAATTGGCGACGGAGTACTGCCCCGGCACCCTGACCGAGGTCTTCCGCCAGGGCGATGCCCCCACCGAGCTCTGCAACCGGCACCAGAGCTGGTCCGAAACCCAGATCGCCGAGCTGAACGAGCAGGAAGAAGGCGAGGACGAGACCGGCGCCGAGGCCGAGGAAGCCGAAAGGGCGGACGACCGCGGCGAGAAACGCCACCCGTTCCGGCGCTGGCTGCGCAAGGTGTTCGGCGCCGAGGACAAGAAGAGGGACCGGGACAGGGCAAGCGAAGGCGGCCAGCCGCCACCGTGAGCCGCCGCCTGAGTCGGTGGCCCCTGCCTTCGGGAATTGCTCCCCCCAGTTAGCGTTATGATGAACGGCTCCGCACCTCATGGGGCGACGCCGGAACCCACTGATGTCCAATAAGATTCTGTCCATCCAGGTCGAACGAGCCCGTACCCACAACCTGAAGGGAATCGACTGCCGGGTGCCGCATGGCGCGGTGACGGTGGTGACCGGCCCCTCGGGAGCGGGCAAGTCCTCGCTCGCCTTCGACACCATCTTCGCCGAGGGGCAGCGCCGCTTCGTCGAGTCGATGTCCACCTACGCCCGGCAGTTCCTCGACCAGATGGAGCGCCCACCGGTGGACGCCATCCACAACATCCTGCCGGCCGTGGCCCTCGAGGCCAAGAACGCCGTGCGCAACGCCCGCTCCACCGTGGGCACGATCACCGAAACTCTGGACGTGATGCGCCTGCTCTTCACCCACCTGGGAGAGCTCGGCTGCCCGCGCGGCCACGGCTCCGCCCGCAGCTACTCCCCCGAGGAAGCGGCGGCGGAGCTGGCGGCGGGCGCAGCGGGCGATAGCTTCACCCTGGTGGTCCGGCTGCCGCGTCCGAAGCGCGGTTCCGAGGACGCCCTCGCGGAGCTGATCCGCCAGGGCTTCCAGCGCCGGCTCCAGAAGGATGATGAGGTCGTTCGCATGGAGCCCGGCGAGAAATGGCCGGCGAAGCTCGATCCCCTGCCCCTCGTGCTCGGCCGCTTCCCGGCGAGACCCGAGTCGACGGCGCGCATCGTCGACACCCTGGAGCAGGGGTATCGGATGAACGGCGGCCGGGTGGAGGCCCGGGGGCCCGCGGCGGTCCGCCTCTACAGCCGGGAGCTCTCGTGCGCCGTCTGCGGCGAGGCCGTGCGGCGGCCCACCCCCGCCCTGTTCTCATTCAACTCGCCCCTCGGCGCCTGCCCCACCTGCCAGGGCTTCGGCCGGGTGATCGGCGTCGACCGCGAGCGGGTCATCCCCGATCCCCGGCGCTGCCTCTCCCAGCGCCCGATCGCCCCCTGGAACACCCCGGCCTACGAGGAGCTGTACGACGAGCTCCTCGCCGCCTGCAAAAAGAAGAAGATCCCCCTCGACGTGCCGTGGGCGGAGCTCGCCGAGGCCGACCGGGAGTGGATCTGGAGCGGCGGCGGCAGCTTCTCCAACCTGGAGGACTTCTTCCAGTGGCTGGAGCAGCGCACCTACAAGGTCCACGTGCGGGTGCTGCTCGCCCGCTACCGCTCCTACAACCCCTGTCCGGACTGCGGCGGCACGCGGCTCCAGCCGGAGGCCCTGGCGGTGACGCTCGAAGGCCGGACGCTGCCGGAGCTGGCCGCCCTGAGCGTCGAGCAGCTCCGCGCCTGGCTCCGCGAGCGGCGGTGGACTCCCCGCCAGCGGGAGGTCGCCGGCCATCTGATCGACGAGCTCGCCGAGCGCGTCGAGGTGCTCCACCGGGTGGGGCTCGACTACCTGACGCTCGACCGGCAGGCCCGCACCCTGTCGGGAGGCGAGACGCAGCGCATCCACCTCGCCGCCGCCCTGGGCTCCGGCCTCACCAGCACCCTCTACGTGCTGGACGAGCCCACGATCGGCCTCCATCCCCAGGACAGCGAACGCCTGCTCTCCCTGCTGCGCGACCTCGCGGCCCGCGGCAACACCGTGCTGGTGGTGGAGCACGACCGCACCCTGATCCGCGGCGCCGACCACGTGATCGACCTTGGGCCGGCCGCCGGCGAGCACGGCGGCCAGGTGGTGGTGGAGGGCACGATCGACGACATCCTCGCCCATGAGGACTCGCTGACCGGCCGCTACCTGCGGGAGCGCCCGCCGACCCAGGCCCGGCGGCACATGGCCCGGTTCCGCCGCGAGCAGGGGTGGTACACGCTCTCCGACGAGCTCTCCTCCCTGCCCCGGATCTCGGTGCGCGGCGCCCGCGCCCACAACCTCAAGAACGTCGACGTCGACTTCCCCCTCGGCGCCCTGGTGGCCGTCACCGGCGTCTCCGGCTCGGGCAAGTCGACGCTGGTCGAGAACGTCCTCTACGGCACGTACCAGCGCTCGCGGGGGGTGGTGGACGTCGATCCCGGGGAGTGCGACCGGCTGGAAGGGCTGGAGGGGCTGGTCGACGTGACCCTGGTGGACCAGCGGCCCCTGGGGCGGTCCAGCCGTTCGAACCCGATCACCTACGTCAAGGCGTACGACGAGATCCGCAAGCTCTTCGCCGCCACCTCCGACGCCAAGGCGAGGCGGATCACCGCCGCCCATTTCTCCTTCAACGTCGAGCGCGGGCGCTGCCCCACCTGCCAGGGGACGGGAGTCACCGAGGTGGACATGCAGTTCATGGCGCCGGTGACGGTGGTCTGCGAAACCTGCCAGGGACATCGCTTCCGGCCGGAGGTGCTGGCCGTGCGGTATCACGGCAAGACCGGCGTCAAGAACATCTCCGAGGTGCTGGACATGACGATCGAGACGGCCCTCGACTTCTTCGCCGACCAGAAGCGGCTGATCAAGCGCCTGAAGGGCCTGATGGACGTCGGCCTCGGCTACCTCCGCCTGGGGCAGCCGACCTCGACGCTCTCCGGCGGCGAGGCGCAGCGCCTCAAGCTCGCGAGCTTCCTCGACCGTCCGGCCGCCGAGGGCCGGCGCCTCTTCCTGTTCGACGAGCCTACGACCGGCCTCCACCTGGCGGACATCGACCTCCTCTACCACACCATCCGCCGGCTGGTGCAGCGGGGCGACGGCGTCGTGGTGGTGGAGCACAGCCCCGACCTGATCTCCCGCGCCGACTGGCTGATCGACCTCGGCCCGGGCGGCGGCACCCACGGCGGCGAGATCCTCTACTCCGGCCCCCTGGAAGGCTTCCTGGACGACGGCGCCGGCCCCACCGCCGAGGAGCTGCGCCGGCATCTGCACTGGGGCGAGGAAGCGGCCTAGCCGATTCTGGAGGATTTTGGATTTTTTGGCGCGGGCTGCGTGTTTTGGGGACGAGACCCAAGTTGCGGCGGCGATGAGCGGGCCGCCAGGATGAGCGATTGACCTATGGAAGCGACGCCGACAGCTCCAGCCCTGGCCCGCGCGGAGACGCCGAGGGCCCCCTCCACCGCCTTGTGGTGGGTGGGGACGTTCGCCGGCGCCTTCCTGGGCGGCGTGCTGCTGTTCGCCGTCTGGGCCAAGGCCCTAGATCCCGGCGCGTTCGCGGACCAGATCCGGCTCGAGAAGCTGGATTTTCTCCTGCCGGCGCAGGCCATCGCCCTGATCGCGCTGGCCCTGGAGACGGGCCTCGGACTCGCTCTGCTCCTCGGCGTGCGCCGGAAGTGGGTGCTCTTCCCCGCCATCCTGCTCGTCGCCTTCTTCCTCTTCCTGACCGGCCGGGCGTGGTATCTCACGGCGCACGGGCTGCGCAGCGAGGCCGACTCCTGCGGCTGCTTCGGCAACCTGGTCCAGCGGACGCCCGCCGAGGCCTTCTGGCAGGACCTGCTCCTGCTGGTGCCGGCGCTGCTGCTGGCCTTCCTGGGCCGCGAGCGGCGCGCGCCGCTGTTCCCCCCCGTCCGCACGGCGGTGGCCGTGCTCGGCGCCTTGGCGGCGGTGGTGTTCGCCTGGCAGGCGCCGGAGCTGCCGCTGGACGACCTGGCGACCCGGCTGCGGCCCGGCGTGCAGATCGAGGGGATCTGCGCCGGCGCCGGGGACGAGCGGATCTGCCTCGACTCGATCGTCCCCGAGCTGCGCCAAGGCGAGCACCTGGTCGTGATGTCCAAGCTCGACGAGGAGCTGGCCAAGTCCGTCGACGCCCTCAACGCCTACGCCGCTGATTCCCGTAGTACCGCCGGCAAACCGACTCTCTGGGTGCTCGCCTCCAGCACCCCCGAAGAGCTGCGGGCCTTCTTCTGGAAATGGGGGCCTGTCTTCGAGATTCGTGAGACGCCGCCCGAGCTGCTGCGCCCGCTCTACCGCCGGCTGCCCCGCGCCTTCATGGTGAAGGACGGCCGGGTGATCCAAACTTTCCGAGGGATGCCGCCCCTCGCCCAAACCGCGATGCAATCCAAAGACTCTTTCGAGAGGTCCCCGACATGACGCACAAGAGATCCGCAGTCCTCGCCGCGCTGGCGCTCGCCCTTCTGGCCCTGCCGGCCGTCACGCGCTCCCAGGGCGTCCCTTCCGACAACGTGCTCCGCGGCTTCATGCCCAGCGGCGAGTACGTGCTGTTCGTCAACGGCAAGCCGGTGGGCGCCGAGGTCTACCAGAACGACAAGATCCCGGCCATCCTGGTGATGAGCTCGACCCTGCCGTCGCCCGTGCTCCTGACGCCTCGGGCGGGCACCGCTGAGACGGTCCACATCATGAAGGTCGCCAAGCAGCCGAACGGCAGCGTCGACCTGCTGGCCGACGCCGTGCTGGCGCCGATCGGCCAGTTCAAGATGGCCGGCGAGAACGTGGGCTTCACCTACGAGGGCCGGAAGGTGAGCCTGAACCCCAAGCCGCCGCTGGTCGGCCTGCGCAAGGGTGCGGAGCTCAAGCAGCACAACCCCCAGTACATGCGCACCGCCAGCACCTACACGCCGAACGTCGCGGCCATCGCATCGCTGAAGAAGATCCCCAAGCCGGTGAGGGTACGGGTCTTCTTCGGCTCGTGGTGCCCGCACTGCCGCGAGCACGTGCCGTTCATCCTGAAGGTGGAAGACCAGCTCCAGGGCTCGCCGGTGAAGTTCGAGTACGTCGGCCTCCAGCGTCCGCCCGACGCCTGGAAGGATCCCGAGGTCAAGCGCCTGAAGGTCAACGGCGTGCCGACGGGGATCGTCTACCGCGACGGCAAGGAGATCGGCCGCATCCTGGGCGAGAGCTGGAGCGCTCCCGAGCTGCAGCTCAACAAGATCGTCAACGGTACGGCGCAGGCTTCCAAGGGGAAGTAAGCGCCTCCAGCGGGTTGATCCCGCCGTTGTGCCACGACGCGTCCGGCGACTGCAGCTCGCCGGGCGCGGCGAAACGGGACACTCCGAGCTCCGCCAGCCTGGGCTCCAGCCCCAAGGCGTCCTCCCCCACCATCGCCACCCCTTGCAGCCGGCCGCGCCAGGGCTCCAGCAGGCCCGGCAGCCGTGCGAGATCCTCCAGGGGATGGACGCGCACCGTCCGCAGCCCTGGCGACAGCCGGAGCGTGGGGTCGGGATCCACGATCACGGTGCCGTCGCGGAGGGGCAGCGACGACTGCCAGAGGCCGTGCATCTCGGCCTCCAGGCGCTGATGCTGGACCGCCGCCATCACCGTCCGGGCGGCGGAACCGGGCGGCCAGCGCCGGGCGAAGTCCAGGAGCGCGGCGCTGAGCCGTTCCGCCAGCGCCGCCGCGTCTCCCGCCGTGTAGACGGCCGCCACGGACAGGCACCCCCGCTGATCGAAGAGGGCGATGTCCCGGGCCAGCCCCTCCGCCGCTTCCCGGGGCTCCACCCCGGAACCGATCACCGCCAGGCTGGTCTTGGGGCCGTAGCTGACCACCTTCCCCGGCGCCCGCCGCTCCAGATCCTCCAGCGCCTTGCGTTCGCCATAGGCGAGCACCGTTCCCACTCTGGCGAGCACCGGCGCCTCCAGGTCCGCGTCTCCCCCCGGCCAGGCCGCGGCGGCCACGGCGCCGGCCAGCCGGGGCTCCCGCCGGGCCAGGGCGGCCAGGAAGGCGGCGGCGAACAGCGGCTCCGCGGAGGGGGACTTGAGCAGCACCGGCCGCCGCAGGATCAGGGCCGGCAGCAGCGGCTGCACGGCCAGGGCCGGAAGGTTCGAGGCGAGGACGGCCAGCACCGGCCCGGCGTCCTCGGGCGCCGCCCGGCCGGCCTGGGCGAACAGCGCCGCCGCCGGCTCCCGCCGCACGCCGCCCAGCACCGCGTCGAGGCCGGCCGTCAAACCGTCCCGCGACAGCCCGCAAAGCCGGACGAGCGCCGGATCGACGGCCCGGCGCTCCAGCGACGTGGACCGCTGGAAGACGGCGACCGTGTCGCCCCAGGCGGCGAGCAGATCCTCGGCGGGGATCTCCCGCAAAGCCGCCGCCCCCTCGTGGAGAGCCGCCACCACCTTCCCCAAACCCTCGGGCGTCCACCGCGCGGAGTCATAGCGCACGGGCCGCTCCACCGCCCGGAAGTGCGGCTGGTCGCGGGGCGCCAGGGAGGCCGGCAGGAAGGCGTCGCGTAGCATGACGAGAGGATTATCATGCTAGAGACCCGGAAGGAGCCGCTTGCGAGCGACCGTCAGCCTTTGGCCTTCAGCTCCGCAGCTCCTCCACCACCAGCGAGCACCCCCGCAGCTCCGCCCCGGCGGCCCGGCCGAGGAGGCGGAAGCCCTCCCCCTCGGCGACTCCCAGATCTTCCGTCAGCAGGTGCACCGCCGAGCCGAGGTTGGCCAGGTCGAGGACGGCGATCAGGCCTGGCGTGCCGGCGGGAACCTCCTCCAGCGTCTCGGGGTCGAGGAGCCGCACCCGCACCCAGTGAGGGGCCACGAAGAGGTCGGGATCGCCGCCGAGCAGGGCGCGGGTGTAGCACTGGCTGGTCAGCTCGGTCATGCCGTACTCCCGGACCACGAAATCGGACGGCACGCTGAGCCAGTCCTGGACCCGCGCCAGGAGATCCTCCCGGGTCAGCTCGGTCGTCTTGCCCTTGAATCCGCCGGTCTCGAAGATCGCCGAGCCCGGCGGCAGACGGAACTTGAGCCCCAGCCGCTCCAGCGCCTCCAGCCACTGGGCCAGGGCGAAAGCGGTGGCGAGCACCAGAACGGGACGCCCCTCGCGCTGCCGGGACCCCGCCCACGAACGGGCCTTCGCCGCTTCCACCCCTCGCGCCCCGAAAGTCGTCGCGCTCTCCGGAGTGCCGTACTGCTTGAGGATGTGATCGGCCATGAAGGAGAGGCTGGAGTCCGGAAGCTGCTCCCGCGAGGGGATCAGGGACAGGATCGGCAGCCGCCCTCCCGACGTGTACGGCAGGCAGAAGCGCGGGAACGAGGCGTCGATGACCTGGCGGTACAGGTCCGGGAACGGCTGATGATGGACGCTCCGCAGCTCGCCGGCCGCGTCCGTGGTGCCGCTGCTGCGGAAGACCTCCACGGCAGGCTCGGCGGCAAGGGTCAGGCTCTTGAAGGCGGCGGCGGGCACGGGCGGCACCTGCCGCCAGTCGCGCACCGTCTCGGGCGTGACGCCCCGCCGCTCGCACATCCGGCGGTAGGGCTCGATCCGCTCGAGCTGCCAGGCGAAGGCAGCCAGGGCCAGCTCTGCGAAGGAATCGGATTCGGGGGCGGTCAGGAATCGGGTGACGCGGTCGAGGATCACGGGCGCGATTTTGTCACAGGGAACCAGGTGTCACAGGGGAATTCTGGTAAAGTACGCTCGCACCTGAACCTGGAGATCAGACCCATGCCCGAAGCGTTCCCCTACCAGAAGAAAATCGAAGTCGACAAGCCTCCGCGCGCCAAGGCGCCGAAGCAGTTGGCGGTGATCGACCAGACCGGCTGCACGGGCTGCGAGGCCTGCATCTCCTTCTGCCCGGTGGACTGCATCGAGATTGTCCCCGGCCCCGAGTACCGGGACTTCATGAAGCTGGTGGAAGTGGACCTCGAGCGCTGCATCGGCTGCCAGCTCTGCGCCCGCTACTGCCCGTGGGAGACGATCGACATGTGGGGCTACGAAGAGGGGATCGCCCTCGCCCCCGAGAAGACGGTGCGCTCCCTGATCTACTCCTACGATCCGGAGACGATGCACGAAGCCGCCGAGTCCCGCCCCCGTGCCTGAACCAGAGGTCCGGATTTCCGCCGAGCCGGCCACGGCTCTGATCGCCGCCCTGGCGATCGAGATCGACGCGATCCTTTCCCACTTCCGCCTGAGCGAACGCGAGGCCGAGGATCTCCTGCGGGAGATCCTGCTCCTGGCGGTCTATCGCTGGGACGCCATCGACAGCCGCGAAGTCTGGCTTCTCGCCACCCTCCGCAGAGCCTGCCTGCGCCGGCTCCAGCGCCGCGCGCACTGATCCTTCCCGCGAGGATCCTTCCCGCGAGCTATTTCGCCGGCGTCACCGGCTTCGCCGCCCGCACCTCCGCCAGCTTCTTCTGGATCTGCTGAAGCGTGTCCGCCGGCAGCAGCAGCACGGCCTCCCGGCCGCTCGCCCGGGCGGGAACGCCTTCGGGCAGGGGCGGATAGAGGGTCAAGGTCTCCTCCCCCGCGGTCTTGGTGCGCAGGATGAAAGTGAGGAGGGGCTTGGCGGCTGCCGCTGCGGACTCCTGCGGCGTCAGGAGGCGGTCGGCACGGGCGCCCGTCACCAGGAAGAGGAGATCGCTCACCGGCAGGAAGGAGACCAGGGTGTCCCCGCGCTTCCAGTCGGTGCCCGAGCGGGTGAGCCGCAGCTCCGTCCCGCCGTCCCGCACGGTGGCCGAATCGACGTCGTGGACTTCGAGGGCGGAAAGCTGGAGCGCTCGCCAATCCGCCGGCGCGCGCCGGGTGGATTCGGCCAGCCGGGTGCGGACCTCGAACACGGCGTCCCCCACTCGGGCGTAGGTCAGCTCGCCGGCGCTCTGACCTTCCGGCACGGCCTCACCGGTCACCGGCGACCCCAGCTCGATGCGCACGGGCCGCGCGATCCCCTGGAAGGCCACCTCGATGACGTCGGCCGGAGGCTCGAGCCCCATCTCCGCCGGCGGCGCGGCACCGTCCGAGAACCGCTCCGCCGTCAGGCCGTTGAGATCGGAGACGAGGCCGTTCACCAGATCGCGGTCCGCCCGGTCGGCGAAGGGCTTCTCGATCCAGAAGCCGGCCGGCCGCTTGACCAGGACGACGGGGCCTGCCGCCGCGCCGGTCAAGGTGATCCGCTGGATGGACTCGGCATCGCCCCGGAACATCTGGCGGTCGCGCCAATCGCCCGGCGCCCGCTCGATCTCGGCGAGGATGGCGTCGCTCACCACGTAGGCGCCCTTCACCCCCTCGACGCCCGCGATCAGGGAGCCGCCGGTGGGCACCCCGGCGCCGAGCTTGAGCACCTTCTCGCCGTCCTTCGTCTTCAGGCGCACGGTGGCGCGGGGCTTGTCGAGCCCCACGTCCCTGGGGTTCGCGTCCTCCAGGGTGCGGGTCTTCTCCATCGTGGCCACCGCCTCCAGCAGCCGGTCCACGGCGAAGGCGTCCGCACCGGTGGCGAGGGGCTCGAGCAGCCGCCATTCGGCGGCGGGCTCCGGCGCCTCCTCGTCCTCATCCCCCTCCCCATCCTTCTTCGCGACGGTCTTCGGCGCCGGGGCCCGCTCCAGGCGGACCCGGCCCTTGGCGGAGTCGATCGTCACCGCCGTGACGTCGTCCTTCTCGATCTTGAGGACCTTCTTCTGGAGCTCGACCCGCTCCTCGCTCGACGGCAGCTTCCGCTCGTAGAACCAGATGAAGGCGCCGAGGCCGAGGACGGCGGCGAGCAGGATCAGCAGGGTGCGTGGACGCATGGCCGAAAACCTACCTCCTCCGGCGGAAGAACACCACTCCGCCCATCACGACCGCCAGGAGAGGCAGGGCCGCCGCCAGCAGGTAGATCAACCGGATCTCGTTGCGGGTCAGCGTCAGCTTCACCTGCTCCGTCTTCTTCGGCGGGATGCCGAGGAGGGCCTCGCGCTCCACCAGCCAGTTGAGGGCGTTGGCCAGCAGCACCGCGTTGGGGGCGTTGGCCTGCAGGAGCTGGTTGGCGGCGAAGTCCGAGTCGCCGAAGACCACCAGCCGCATCGGCCGCTTGCCGGGAGCGGTGGCGCCGCTCTCGGCCACGGCTCCCAGCGCCACCGGCCCGGCAAGGTCCCGGGGGTCCCGGCCCACCTTGTCGAGGTTCGCGAGGTCCGTCTCGCCCCAGCCCTCGGGCGAGGTGCGCAGCAGCTCGGCGGCCTTGATGCCGGGGGCGCTGCCGGTCGCCACCGAGCGGACGACGCTCATCAGCACGGAGAGGTTGCCCTCGGCGAGCGCGCGGGTGATGGGATGGTCGCCGTAATCCTTGGAGAAGATTGTCTCCGGCCCGAAGAACGGCAGCGGGTTCGAGGGGTCGACCACGATGTCCTGACCCGCCTTGATGCCGAAGCGCGCGAGCCACGCCTCCAACCCGGTGCTCACCAGGCCGGAGCCGGCCACCGGCCCCGGGGTGGGGTCGAGCAGCACGAGCATCCGCCCGCCGTTGTTGAGGTAGGCCGCGAAGGCGTCCAGCTCCGGCTGGACGAAGCTGCCGGTGGGGCCGCCGATGACCAGCAGGTCGGTCCCCGGCGGCACGGCGGGCTTGCCCAGCGAGGCCCACTCGGAGAGCTCGAAGTTGTCGCGCCCGAGGAGCTGCTGGGCGCCGGAGAAGCCGCGCCCGCCCTGGTCGTCGAGCGAGTGCTCGCCGTGGCCGGTGGTGAACAGGATCCTGGGCTTGCGCCCCTCGGAGAGCTGCAGGATGGCGCTGGTGAAGAGCTGCTCGCCCTTGAAGCCCGTCATCTGCGGCGCCCCCGTCGTCTGCACGCTCCGGAAGTCGAGCTCGGCGAGGTCGTTGCTGTCGATCACCCGCTTGTCGTTGCCGCTCGCGACGACGACGCCGGTGGTCTGGAGCCCGTACTTCTGGACGAGCTGCTGGGCCTCGACCGGCTTCTTCTCGGGATCGACGATCCGCACGTGGACCCGGGTCGAGGCCGCGCCGTAGCGGGCCAGCACCTCGGTCGTGGGCTGGTAGAGCTCGCTCTGCTGGTCCGGCGAGAGGAAGACGATGAATTCGACGTCCTTCTTCAGCCCCTCGACCACGTTCAGGGTCTTCTCCGACAGGCTGTAGAGCTGGTTGCCGGTCCAGTCGAAGCGCTTGTAGTACTTCCAGCCGAAGTAGTTGACGATTAGGAGCAGGGCGGCCAGCAGCAGGACGCCGGCCGACAGCGTCCCCGTCTTCACGAGCTGGCGGTTCACTTGGGCCATCGCGTCATCTCCACTTCTTGTCTTCGAGCGCCCGGCTGGCCAGGAACAGGAAGAACAGGGTGCCCGAGAGGTAGAAGACCAGCCGCCGGGTGTCGACGATGCCGCTCGCGAACTCGTCGATGTGGTTCCAGATGTTCAGATGCTCCAGCGTCTTCTTGGCCAGGTCGCTGGTGGTCAGCTCGCCGAACAGGCTGAGCAGGAAGAGCAGGAGGAGCAGGGCGACCGTGATCATCGCCGCCAGGAGCTGGCTGCGCGTCATCGCCGAGGCGAAGACGCCGATCGAGACGAAAAGGGCGCCGATCAGCAGGATCCCCAGGTATCCGGAGGCCACCGGCCCCCAGTCCACCTTCTCGTACAGGTTGATGCTCAACGCATAGACGATCGTCGGCAGCCAGAGGAACAGGTAGAAGACGAGCGCCGCCAGGAACTTGCCGCCGATCACCTGGCCCTCGGTGACCGGCGCCGTCATCAGCACCTCGATCGACCCCGAGCGCAGCTCCTCGCTGATCAGGCGCATGGTCAGCACCGGCACGATCAGCAGCAGCAGCAGCCAGGTGGTGCGGAAGAAGAACCCGAGGGGCGGCCCCCCGGCCGAGCGGGGATCGTTGAGCTGGCCCACCAGAAAGATGAAGATGATGCCGCTGACCAGCAGGAAGAAGCACAGCACCACGTAGGCCAGGGGCGAGAAGAAGTACGCCCGCAGCTCGCGGCGGAAGGTCGCCAGGACTCCGTTCACGAAACCACCTCCTGCGGCGTCTCGCCGGCTTCGGCGGCGCCAACCGCGTCATGCGCCGCGTCATGCGTCGTCAGGCGCACGAAGATGTCCTCCAGGGTCGCCCCGCGCTCCCGGCCGAGCTCCAGCAGCACCCAGCCGCGCTCGACCGCGGCCCGGAACACGTCCTCGCGGGAATCGGCGCCGCGCGCGCATTCCAGCACCCAGCTCCCGTCGCCGGCCGGCTTCACCGCCACCACGCCCGGCACCCGCGCCAGCGTCGCGGCGGCGTCCGCCGGGGCGCCCTTGAGGGTGACCCGCACGCCGGGGTTGCCCGTCCAGCTCTCGCGGAGGCTCTGCGGCGTGCCCTCGGCGATGATGCGGCCCTTGTCGATGATCACCACCCGGTCGCAAAGCAGCTCGACCTCGGGCAGGATGTGGGTGGAGAGCAGCAGGGTGTGCTCCCGCCCGAGCTGCCGGATGAGCTCGCGGATGGAGATGATCTGCTTGGGATCGAGGCCCACCGTCGGCTCGTCGAGCACCAGGACCCGCGGGTTGTGCAGGATGGCCGTGGCGAGCCCCACGCGCTGGCGGTAGCCCTTGGAGAGGGTGCCGATGATCTGGTGCCGCACGTCGGTCAGCATGCAGCGCTCGAGCGACAGGGGGATGGCCTGGCGCAGGTCGAGGCGCGACAGCCCTTCCAGCCGCGCGCGGTACGCCAGGTACTCGTCCACCCGCATCTCGGAGTAGAGGGCGACGTTCTCCGGCAGATAGCCCACCTGCCGCCGCGCCTCGCGGGGGGATTCGAACAGGTCCTTGCCCGCCACCGTCACCGTGCCGCTGGTGGGCGGCAGGAAGCCGGTGATCATGCGGATGGTGGTCGTCTTGCCCGCGCCGTTCGGACCCAGCATCCCCAGGATCTCGCCCTCGTTGACGGAGAAGGAGATGCCATCCACGGCTGTGAAGTCGCCGTACCGGCGGCTGAGGTTCTGCGCTTCGATCATGGAGCCTCCTGAAGACTGCGTGCTCTTTGCTGGCCCCTAGCAAAACGGGTGCCTTAGTGGAAAGGCTGCTTCCCGCAGGAGATCCGCCTCGCTCCGCGTCCGGAAGCGTCCTCCTGGCGTGCCACTTTGGCGCGGGTGCCCGGCCCGATGCTATCCTGTTCTCCATGGCAGATAAAGACAAAGCTACGGGAATGAAGTCGTCCTACGAGCTGGCGCTGGAGCGCATGGAGAAGCAGGGCATCGACCGGCCCCGCGAAGAGACCTTCGGCGACGAGCTGCGGGAGAAGATCGCCGAGGTCCGGCGCAAGGCAGAAGCCCGGATCGCCGAAGCGGAGATCCTCCACAAGGACCGCCTGAAGACCATGAGGGATCCCGTCAAGCGCCAGGAAGACGAAGAAGAGTACCTCCGCGACCGCCGGCGTATCGAAGAGGACCGGGACCGGAAGATCGAGGAGCTGCGGGGGAAGGGGTAGCTTAGCCATGGGAATCGAAGAGCTGAGGAGCCGCCGCGAGGAGATCCTCCACGTTGCCGCCCGTTACGGAGCCCGGCACGTGCGCGTCTTCGGCTCGGTAGCCCGCGGCGAGGCCGACGAGCGGAGCGATGTCGATTTCCTGGTCGAGATGGAAAGAGGACGGAGCCTCTTCGACCTCGGTGGCCTCCTCATGGACCTTCAGAGTCTCCTGGGACGGCCGGTGGATGTGGTGACGGAGCGGGGGCTCAGGCAGCGGATTCGAAGCCGTGTGCTGCGAGAAGCGGTGCCCCTGTGACGACCGAATACGTCGAAAAATGTGACCAGGGCTACTGGATTCAAGGGGCGAGGGTGTCCCTGGATTCTATTGTTTACGCCTTCCTGAGTGGCCAGACGGCCGAGAGCATCGCCCAATCGTTCCCGACGCTCAGCCTTGAGCAGGTTTACGGCGCGGTTGCCTACTATCTGTCCCATCGCTCCGAGGTCGACGGGTATCTCCGTAAGGCCCGAGGCGAGTTCGAAGCTAAGAGAGAAGCGGCGCATACGGCCGACCCAATGTTCTACAAGAAACTGGCCGGCGCTCGGCAGTCTAAGCCGTGAAGGTCCGTTTTCCGGCGGACGAGGATCTGAACAGGCGATCGTTATCCGACCGGAGCTCCGGAAGAGATTCGATGGAGGATTGGCGCCACCTCACGAGTTGTGGGGTGATCGGAACCCAATGCCGCCTCTAAGGCTTCAAGAGCCTGCTGAGCCGTAACTGCGCACTCGGGACGTCCCAAATGAGCCTGCAACTGCGCAAGTATGTTAAGGACTCCGGCGGCATCAGGACTCGCTGGGCCAAATACTCTCAGGGAAATCTCAAGGGCGCGCTGAATCAGGGGCTCGCCTTCTTCAGCCCTCCCTTGCTGGGCCAAGACACCCGCTAGGCTGGTCAGAGTGGGAGAGAGGGAGGGATGATCTATTCCAAGTTCTTTCTGTGTTATTGACAATGACTTGCGAAATAGAACTTCCGCTTCGGCATATTTCCCTTGATAATACAGCACTACCGCCAAGCTGTGAAGAGAGCCTCCGTACAAGGGGTGGTCCGTCCCGAGCACCTTTTCATCAATGGCCAAGGCCTTACGAAGCAACCCTTCAGCTTCTGTGTGCCTTTTTTGATGAGACAGCACTCCCGCCAAGCCATGCAACGAGGTCCCGTACTCGTGGTGCCCCGTCCCCAGCATCTTTTCCTTTATTGCCAACGACTCGTGATACATCGCTTCAGCCTCGATGTACTTCCCCTCACTAGTCAGCACTCCCGCCAAACCGTGTAAGCAGGCTCCATATTCTAAGCACTCCCTCCCAAGCTCAACTTTAATTAACGCCAAAGCCTCGCGAAGCAATGCTTCCGCCTGAGTGTATTCCCCTTGTTCCTCTCGAAGACTTCCCAACTCGCTAAGAACATAGCTTCTTGTTTGATCACTACCAGCTAGGCTAAGGGCTCTCGTGAGAAGCTGTGCCAGTTCTGAAGAGTTTTCGCCAAGGTATTGGCGCATACTAGCCGTCAGCATTAACGCCTTAGCGAGGCGATCTCCGCTCGTTTCAGCAGCCTCACAGGCTTCGAGCAGTGCCCGTGCTTCCCGGTAACGTGCCCGGTCGCGGAGCCACAGCACATACTTCTGCACCATCGGCCAGGCACGATCCCCCTCCCTAACACGATGCAAATGATGGATCCCCGCTATCTGATCTTTCCACCAGCCTTCTGGCTGCTTTGCCAATTCCTCAAAGGCCTCTCCCGCTGCCAAGTGGGCGTCCCGACGCTCGGCCTCAGTCAGCTTTCCATCAACAAAATTTTTCACCAGACTGTGGAGCCCCCACCGGTCAACCCAAACAGGCTCTCCCTCCTCGACGCCTCTCTCTCGATAAAGAGTCAAAACTCCCGTCCGGATCAACTCGTCCACCGCACTCCCAAGCTGGTCGATGACAAAGCGAGGCGCCGCGATCCGCAGTACGCTCAGCTTCCCTGCGTGCTCCCGGGCCGCCGGTGAGAGCCGGTCCCAGAGAGCCCCCAGGAGAAGATCGGAACTGATCTTCTCGGCGTGCTTGCCCAGGATCGGCTCGATTAACTCAACCCAGGGATCGGTGATCTCCGCTCCCAGACCCAAGCTTCGCCGTTGCTCGGCGACCAGGATGTCCAGGAACTCCACCGTCCGTGGATGGCCATCCGCCTTTTGAGCAAGACGGGTCCGGACGGCGCGCGGCAGCCGGCTCAACGTATCGAACGAATCGATCAGCCGCAGAACGTCCGACGGGGTCATGGGACCGACAGGAAACCAGGCGTCTTCCTCGAGGTCCGGCCAGGCATAGCGGGTGGAGACCAAGACCAGCCCGCCTTCCGACAGGCTCTCCATCTCCTTCCACCAGGCCTGGGCTTCCGGACGCCATGAACCGAGCGCTTTGAGATCTCCTGTCTCTGGTCCCTCCTGGAGCGACTCAGCATTGTCGGCGTAGAGCACCAGTCGGGGACGCTCGCGGCGAAGCTGCCGGATCGTCTCGGCAAAACCTGGTGATGGGGCGGGGACTCGCTCGCGAAGATCCTTCATTCGCTCGTCCCAGTTGGGAAGACCCAGCACGCGGCCGTGCTCCTCGGCTTGGGCTCGAAGGGTGGCGACGGGGTCTCCTGTACTCTCGTCGAGGCCCCGGCAGCGGAGGATGAGCTGGTCTTGCGGGTCCGGGGTGAGAACCCGGCTGACGAGTTGGCTGGCGAGTGCCGTCTTGCCCAAGCCGCCCAGCCCCTGGAGGACGATCAGCCGCTGACCGCCACGCACCAAGCGTCGGACCCGGTGCTGGAGTGCCCGCCGGCCGATGAAGCCGAGCTTCAGCACGGGCAGGCCGCTTACCTCGACTAGCTTGCGCCGGAAGCGGGCGGGAAGGTCATCGCTCCCCGGCTCGCCCCGTTCGGCCAGCGGTCGGTCCGGACCCCGGAGGTAGACCGCGAGTTGCGCCCAGCCCAGAGGATAGCGGGCAGGGCCATCCCTCTCCAAAGGCTCGGAGAGCGTCGTCCGCGCTACCGCGACGGCTTGGAGCGCCGTTCCTCCCTCGGCGAGGGTCTCATAGAACGCCTCTTCCGCACGGGTACACAGTTCGTCCCCCACGGGGCCGAAATAGCCTGTGACCAGGGCGAAGCCGCTCCGGTGGAGCGCCGCCGCCGTCGAGGGGCCCCGGCCGAGCACGGTGTCGAGTTCGCCCCGGGCCTGCCGCGGAACATCGGCTGGCTCCGGCACGGTCCAGATCGGATCGGACGATCCTGTTGCTCCATGGCAGGAGGCCAGGAAGAAGAGGCGCGGGAAGGAGCCGGCCTTGCCGAGCGCCTGATTCAACCGGCTGAGGAGGTCCGTGACCGGCACGGGGTCCGCGAATCCATCCTCATCCTCGAACACGAGCTGGCCTGGCAGGCCGTGGCCGCTGAAGTGGACCGCTGCGGCCCGCTGACCCTCCACCACCTCGACGAGATCCTCGAAGCCCCCGAGCTCGGCGAAGGCTACCCGCTGGCCCAGAGGCGAGAGCGCGGACTGCAGGCGAAAGGCTTCCTTCTCATAGTCGAGCGCCGCCTGATCCTCGGGCGCGGCGATGGCCACGGCCACGGTCAGTGGCCCGGAAGGCTCGGGCAACTCCGGCGCGCCCTCCGCCACAGCCTCGTGGACGAGATCAAGCCGGCCGTCGCGGACCGGAAACGTGCCCGGCTCAGGCGCGATCAGCTCCCAGGGTAGAGCGAGGGCGCGGTCGCCGAGAGAGGTTTCGTTCCTAACCCGTACCGTCAGCCGCGCCCTCCCCCGCTCTCTCTGGTTCATCCGCCGGACGACGACCGCCCGCGCCTCGTCGGACAGCAGCACCGGCGTCAGACGCTCGCCGATCCGTGAGGCCAGATGGTGGAGCGCGGCTTCCATGGCGGCAGCTTCCGGGTGATCCAGAGGCACCAGGACGCCGGTGGACTCCCGGAGCTTCCCGAGCAGCTCCACCAGCCCGGCATCCCCGAGAGGGTTCGGGATGGTGTGGGGAGTGCTCTCTGGCGTGGGTCCCACCACCGTCCAGGCCTTCTCGCCCGGATGGAGCTCGAAGACCAGCTCTCCGGGATCGGCCGGCGCCAGCCGGCGGGCGATCTCCTGGAGGAGGCGGGTCACGCTCTCATGGTCCGGCACCAGGATGGGCTTGACGTTCGCCGAGGCGAGCAGATGCCGCTTCGGGTCGGGCAGGCGGAGCCACTCCTCTTGGGTGAGGATGGCCCGGCTGGCGTAGAGGTCCTTGCGGTCGGGGATGGGCAGGGCGCCGAGCCAGTCGAGCAGGCGCGGGTCGCTCATCGAGCAGCCGACGAAGATCACCGGCCGGGTGCGCAGGTTGAGGTCGAGCTGGTGGACCAGGCGCGGGTAGGAGGCTTCGAACGCCTGGTAGCTGGCGGCCGAGAGGATCGCGCTCTGCCAGTCCCCGGCGTCGCCGTGGAGCTTGAGCACCTGGACCTCCTCAAGGTTCTGGACGGTGAAGTTGTCCTCCAGGGACTGCGAAACGAAATCGACGCGGGCCTCGGTGAGGGCGTTCTCGATCAGCCGGTCGTAGTTGGTGGTGAAGAGAATCGGGCAGACGCCGGCTCCAGCAAGGCGCGCGACCGCCGTGTGGAGTGGTGCGAACGGCCGGGGCTGGCCAATACTCTTCTGGAGAACCGCGGCGAGATCGGACTCGCTGTACTCAGCGATGAACTCGTCGACCAGCGCGAACCCGGCCTCCCGGGAGGCGGGCAGCCTCTTCCGCAGGAGATCCTCGATCCCCGCCATCGTGGGATAGCCGGCCGCGGCGCTCGCTCCGGCGCCGAGCCAGAGAATAGGGCGGAGTCCGACCTCCCGGTAATGCTCCAGGAAACTGGCGAGCGCATCGACTTGTGAAGTGATGGGCTGCGACACGATGCCCTCCCTGCTCCACCCGCTGCAATTCGCGGAATCTCAGGATTGTACCGAAAACCGCGTCTTACGAATTCGCCAGCGGCTTCCTCGCGCCAGAGCTCATTGGCCGCGAAGGAGAGCCGGCCGGCTTTCTCCAGGCTCTCACACGGCTCCGCGCCCGCTTTTTTGTTGCGACCGCCTCCTCACATGCTGCATAAACTCCCTAGATCCAGGCTCATCCCAAACAGTAGACAACAATTCCCCCCAATTTCACATCAAAATTTCCTGAACTCACATGCTGTAGAGTGAATCACGAGTCGCACAGGCTGAATGCTGCGACAGAAGACGAAGATTTTCGTTGTCAGCTCGCCTTGTTTGCATCAAATTAGAAGGCTGTCCCAACGCATTTCCCGAGGGCGGTGGCTACCCGGGGGAATTCGCAGCAGAGGGTCAGGCCGCGAACACCTCACGGAACCGCCGCACCGCGCTGCCGCTGCCGCAGATGTAGACGGCATCCTCGGGACGGAAACGGAAGGCGGGATCGAACTCCACGATCACCTCGTCGCCGCGCTCGACGGCGACCACCGAGCAGCCGGTCCGCTCGCGGAGGCCCAGCTCGGCGGGGTTGCGGCCGGCGAGGCCGCCGGGAGCGACCTTGAGGACCTTGAGCTGCGGATCGACCGCCACCGACTCCTGGCCCAGCAGCTTCTTGGCCAGCATCTGGCCCGAGACCTGGCTGATCGAGAGGGCGAAGTCGGCGCCGGCGCGATGGATGCGCTCGACGTTCTCGGCCTGGTTGACCCGGGCGATCACCGGCACCTCGGGCACCAGGTCCTTCAAAATCACCGTCGCGAACAGGGTGGAGCTGTCCGTATCGAGGGCCAGGATCACCGCCTGGGCGTTCTTGACGTCCGCCGCTTCCAGGGTCTTGACGTCGAGCACGTCCCCCACCTGGTCCACCTCGGAGCCGGGACGGCGGTCGATCAGCCGGACCTCCTCGCCCACGGCGCGCAGCAGCTCGGCCACCTTGCGCCCCACCTCGCCGCCCCCGCCCACCACGAACGGCCCCTCGCGGCGCAGGGCGACGGCGCCGCCCGCGAGGTCGTGGAGGCGGTCGATGCTGCCGTAGCTCCCCACGACGACCAGGATGCCGCCCGGCTTCAGGAGCAGGCCGGAGCCGTCGGGGATCTCGAGCTCGCCGCCCACCCACTGGCCGATGACGGTGGCGCCCGTGTGCGTGCCGACCGCCGACTCGTCGAGGGTGCGGCCGGCCAGGGGGCTGTGGGGATGGACCCGGATCTCGGCCACCTCCAGGTTGCGTCCGAGCTGCTGGATGCCGCCCACCCGCGGGTTGATGCGGACGGAGGCCCGGGCGGCGAGCGCGGCGCCCAGGATGTGGCGAGGGGTGAAGACGGCCGTGGCGCCGGCGAGCATCATGGGCCGGCGGTGAAAGGGCTCCTCGACCAGGGCCAGGATGGGGCCGCGGAAGCCGAGCTGCCGGGCCGACAGGCTGAGGGCCGCGTTCTCGTCGTCGGTGCCGTTGGCGATGATCGCCCGCGCGCCGCCGAGCCGCGCCGCCGCCAGGGCACCGTCCTCCAGGGCTCGGTGGACGACTCTCACTCCGCTCTCGACGAGACGGCGGGCCAGCGGCTCGTCCTCCTCCAGCACCAGGGCCGGCACCCCGGCCCCGGTCAGCTCCTGGAGCAGCGTCTCGACTCCCGGCCCGTAGCGGTAGATCACGGCGTGGCCTTCGAGCTTCTTGTCCGCCTCCTGAGGCAGCCGGGTCTCGAACCGCTCCTCCAGGAAGGGGATGAGATAGATGGGGAAGATCAGGAAGACCAGGAAGACACCCAGGAACTGGACGACCGCCACCAGCACCACCATCGCCGGATGGCGCCACCTGGAGTCGGCGCCGTAGCCGGTGGTGCTGAGCGTCTCCGCGGACCATTCCAGGCTCTCCCAGAACGTGCGCGGCTTGCCCTCCAGGGCCGCCATGCCCCACATGTAGAGGACCGCCGAGGCGAGCACCGTGAGGAGCAGGCCGAGAATCAGGACGGCAAGACGCCGCCGGGAGCGCCGCATGGGGGGATTGTATGGCGTCCATGAGCGGCTCGCACCGTGAGCGCCCTCATCACCCCGGCCCTCTTCTCCCCGCCTCCCTCCCGGTCCGCCGGGAGAAGAGGGAGAAGTTTGTCGGAGAGACGCTTGTCGGAGAGAGCTTCAAAAGCTTCTTCATTCCCCTTCTCTCCCGGCGGCCGGGGAGGGAGGCGGGGAGAGAAGGGGGTAGGGGGTTATGAGGGCCGGCTCCGAAGGAGCCGTGGTTCTGGCAAGGAGGACTAGTACGGCATGTCGTCTTCGTCCAGCCCGAAGTGGTGCCCCAGCTCGTGCACCACCGTGTCCCGGACCTCGCGGATGACCTGCCGGCGGTTGTCGCAGCCCCGCAGGATGGGGCCGCGGTAGATGATCACCCGGTCGGGCATGGCGGCCTGGTAGAAGGTGTCGCGGTCGGCCAGGGGAACGCCCTGATAAAGGCCGAAGAGCTCCTCGTCCGGCTCGATCCCCAGAGCTTCGAGATCCTCGGGGTCCGGCTCCTCCTCCACCATCACGGCGACGTTCTCCAGCAGCTCGGCGAACTCTTCCGGCAGGCCTTCCAGCGCCTTCTCGACCAGGGCTTCGAACTCCTCGGGCGGGATCCTCATGACGCTCCTAGCGTATCGCGTTAGACTGCCGCCATGTCCGTACGGCTCGACAAATGGCTCCATGTGGCCCGCGTGTTCAAGACCCGGACCCAGGCGACTCACGCCGTCGACCTCAACCGCGTGCGGGTAAACGGCCAGACCGCCAAGCCGCACCGCAGCCTGGTCGCCGGCGACCGCCTCGACGTGCAGATCGGCGACTGGAACCGCATCCTCATCGTCAAGGAGCTGCGCGACAAGCCCGTCTCCAAGGAAGAGGCGCGCACCCTCTACGAAGACCAGAGCCCGCCCCGGCCCGAGGCGGATCCCCTCCAGCGCCTGCTCCGGCGGCCGCCGGTCAAGCGCGAGGCCGGCGCCGGCCGCCCCACCAAGAAGGAAAGGCGGGACATGGACCGCTGGGAAGAGGGCGAAGACCTTTAGAGGGATGGGAAAAAGAGAGCGCGGATCGGGAGCGGGGGGCCCCCGGTCCGCGCCCCATCGGAGGGAGTAGCTAACTTGCCCAAGATAGAGCCTCCGGATGATTCTGTCAAGGTGTTGTCCAAAATATGAACCAAATTATCCTTGACCCTCCATAGACGTCCTGCTAAGCTGCCCGTAATGTCAAACGGGCGTTCGACTTCCAACGCACTCCGCCACCCGATCGGCATGGTGGCCCGCCGTACGGGCTTGAAGCCGGACCTCATCCGGGCCTGGGAGAGGCGCTACGGCGCCGTGACGCCGGGACGCTCGGAGACGCGGCGCCGCTTCTACTCGGACGAGGACATCGAGCGCCTCCTGCTCCTGCGCCGGGTGGTGAGCACCGGCCGCGGCATCAGCCAGATCGCGGGGCTCTCCAACGAGGAGCTGACGGCCCTGATCGAGAAGGAGCCCGCTCCCCCGGCGGCGCGCCAGCCGGCCTCCGCGCAGGGCGGCGGCGAGGTCGAGGACCTCGCCGAGGCCTTCCTCGGCCGCTGCCTGGCGGCGGCCCAGCGCCTGGACGTGCGGGAGCTCGAGATGCAGCTCGACCGCGCCGCCGTGGCGTTCAGCCGCACCAACCTGATCGAGAAGCTGCTCGTGCCCCTGATGCAGCGCATCGGCGACCTCTGGCATCAAGGAGCCCTGCGGCCCATCCACGAGCACATGGCCTCCTCGGTGGTGCGCTCGTTCCTGGGCGGCATGCACGGCGCCTATCAATCCGAGGTCTCGGCCCCCCACATGGTGATCACCACGCCGGCCCGCCAGCACCACGAGCTGGGCGCCCTCCTGGCCGCCGCCACCGCCGCCGGGGAGGGCTGGCAAGTCACCTACCTCGGCCCCGAGCTGCCGCCCGAGGAGATCGCCGCCGCCGCCCTGCAGAAGGGGGCGCGGGCGGTGGGCCTCAGCATCACCTACCCGCCCGACGATCCCCTGCTGGGCGACGACCTCCGGCGCTTGCGCCGCCTGCTGGACAACCGTACCGCCCTGGTCGTCGGCGGCCGCTCCGCGACGGCGTACGGCCATGTGCTGCAGGAGATCGGCGCGCACCGGGTTGCGGACCTCGCCGAGCTGCGCCGGGAGCTGGAAGCCTTGCGGTCGGCGCCGGAGACGCAGGCCCGCGACACCGCGCCGTAGCTCCCGGCCTTTGTCCGGATACAATCTGGACAACATATTGACAAAGTGTCGTTCGTCTTCTAGGATCTTTCCCGTCCAAGGTTTCCCCTGATGAGCGATCGCCGATCCCTACTTTCCGGCTCCATGGAGCAGCTCTCGGTCCCCGACCTGCTGCAGACGGCCGAAGCCAACCGCCGAAGCGGCGTCGTCCGGCTGCACGGCCCCGCCGGCACCGGCACGATCTGGCTGCGGGACGGCCGGGTGGTCGACGGCGAGACGGCCGGCGGGCATCGCGCGGCGGATGCGATCTACGAGATGGCGTTCTGGGAAGAGGGGGATTTCGAGGCGGACTTCACCGCCGTGGCCGTCGAGGAGAAGATCTTCCAGCCCACCTCCGGCCTGCTCCTGGAAGCCATGCGGCGCAGGGACGAGGCGTTGCACAACGCCGCGCCGCCCCACGCCGCCTTGCCCAATCCGCCGCCGGCTCCTCCCCGGCCGCTGCTGGCCCTCCACCGCGGCTTGACCCTGCTCAACGTGGCCGCCTCGTACGCCTCCGAGCACGTCGAGCCCGCCCTGCTCGCCAGCCGGCTGGAAAGCACGCGCCAGGCGCTCCTCGCGGAGCATCCGAGCCTCGCGGGGTTCCGGGTCGATCCCGGCGGCGCGGTCTCCGCCGGCCCCGCGGCGGCCGCGGAGGAGACGGAGGACACGGTGCAGGCCGTCGCGCGGTGGCTGACGCGGTTCTTCGCCACCCTGGAAGCCGCCCTGCCCGGCCGCTTTCCCCTCGCCAAGCTCCGCCAGGTCACCGAGGCGGTGCAGGATGACCTGGAATCTCTCGGCTTCAATCGCGAGCTCGGTTTCACCGCCGGGCCTGGGGAGTAAGCGCCATGCAAGACGACCTCTCGGCCCTGTCGGCCGCCGAAATCGACGCTCTGCCCTTCGGCTACATCGCTCTGGCGGCCGACGGCACCATCCGCAAATACAACCGCTACGAAGCGGACCTGGCGCGCAAGGACCCGCAGGAGGTCCTCGGCCGCAACTTCTTCCACGAGGTGGCCCCCTGCACCCAGGTCCAGGAGTTCGAAGGGCGGTTCCGTCAGTTCGCCGCCGGCGCCACGACGGACGCGGCCCTGACCTTCGACTTCGAGTTCGGCTTCCGCCACGGCCGCCAGGGCGTGCGCATCGGCTTCGTGCGCTCGCCGCTCGGCAACGAGGTCATCGTCACCATCAACCGCCGCCGGAAGCTGGACCTCGCCCTGTCCCCGGCGCTGACCCCGGAGCCCACCCAGGGGACGCTCACCGACGCCGTGGGCCTGCCGGTCACCGCGCTCAACGAGGATTTCTGGGGCTCGCTCTACGCTCTCTGGCGGCATGCGCCGGTGGAGCGGCGCCGCGAGGCCCTGCACCGCCTGGGGCACGAGTGGGGGCTCCGGCACGCCCGCCGCGTCGAGCGGCTCATCCAGCGCCAGCACGGGGTGACCCTGCGGGAAGCCGAGCTCCAGATGGCCCTCGAGTGCCTCTCCGGCTCGCTCGCCCTCCTGGGGCTCGGCCGCTTCGACGTCGATTTCCGGCTGCGCCAGAACGGGCTGCTGCCGATCGACCATCACCACAGCCCGTTCACCCGCATGCTCGGCGACCCTGAGGTGCCCTGCTGCGATCCTCTCGCCGGCCTGCACGCCGGCTTCCTCTCGCACCTCGCGGGCCGGCAGCTCGCCGCCGCCGAGGTCCACTGCGGGCGCGCGCCCGGCGAGCCCTGCCGCTTCGTGGTCGGCACCGAGGGCCGGCTGGAACGGCTCCTGCGGCCGGCGGAGGGATCGGCCGACGCCGTGCTGCTCGCCCGGCTCCAGGGGTTGCCGGCGGCGGAGGCGCCACGGTGACGAGGCCTGAAACCGGCAATAACCCCGATACTCGCCGAAGCCTCGGAGAGGCCGTGGACGAGGTGCGCTGGGACCACGATCCCCTCCGGAAGCTGCTGTCGCCGCTGGTGGCATCGGCCAGGTACTTCGAGGAGTTTCCCTGGGACGGCGAGGAGGAGAACCAGGAGGCCGGGCCCGCAGCCTCCCTAAATCTCCCCTAGTTCCCCAGGAACTCGCCGATCGGCGCCAGCGGCTCGCTGTGGTCGCAGAGGATCTTGAGCACCACCATGATCGGCACCGCGAGCACGGCGCCGGTGATGCCCCAGAGCCATCCCCAGAAGGTCAGCCCGAGGAAGATCACGACCGGGTTCAGCGTCAGGCGGCGTCCCAGGATCATGGGGGTGAGCAGGTAGCTCTCCAGGAGGTTGAGGCCGATGAAGGCGCCCGGCGCCACGAGAGCCCGGGAGAGGTCGTCGAAGGTCAGGAAGCCGACCATCGCCAGCACCGCGATCATGACCAGCGCTCCCAGGTAGGGGATGTAGTTGGTGACCGCCGCCAGCACGCCCCAGAGGACGGGGTTGGGAATCCCGACCAGGGCCAGGATCCCCCACACCGCCACCCCCAGGACGGCGTTGATGAGGGTGATGGTGGCGAGATAGGCCGAGATCTCCGTCTCGATCTGGCGCGCGATGTCGACCGCCCGCTTCTTGTCCGCCAGGCTGGGCAGCACCTTGATCAGCTTGCGCAGGAACATGTCGCCCGCGGCGAGCAGGAAGTACAGAAGGATGAACATCACGACACCGCTGGCGATCAGGTCCGTCGTGCGGCTGAACATCCTCTCTCCCAGGGTCTCCGTGGCGACCGCGACCTTCGCCGGCTCCCGGCCGCTACCCACCTTGGCGATCTTCTCCACCTGCGCCGTCGCCTTGCTCATCGTCTGCACGGGCTTCTTGAAATCGCGCAGCTTCCGCTCCACCTTGCGCAGGCTCTGGGGCGCCTGCCGCACCCACTCGTAGGCAGGAGTGGAAAGCTGGTAGATGCCCAGACCGAGGGCGCCGAGCAGGCCGAACACCACCAGGGCGGCACCCAGACCCTCCGGGATGTGCAACTTTTTCAGCCAGCGCACCAGCGGGCTGAGCAGGAAGCTCAGCAGCAGGGCGAGGACGATGGGCAGGAAAAAGTCCCGGCCCAGGTAGAGCGTGTAAAAGGCGGCCAGGACGAAGAGGCCGGTGAGGGCCAGCGACCTGACGTCGAAGGGGAGCTTCTTGACGTCGGAACGGGAGCCTTCCTCTTCGGGAGGCTGGTTCCGGATGGCTTCCAGCATGGCGAAACCTCGCGCACGCCCGGCCATCACCCGAGCCTGCGTTCCAGGCGCGCCGGGCACGAGCGACGGCGAGGATTCTAGCGCTCTTGCGGCGCCCCCTCCGTCAGGCTCGCCGGACCAGCCCCATCACCAGCGAGACCACGAAGACCACCAGGAACAGCACGAACAGGATCTTCGCGATCCCGGCCGCGCTCGTAGCGACGCCACCGAATCCGAATACGGCCGCGATCAGCGCGACGATCAGGAAAATCAATGCCCATCGCAACATGACTGTGCTCCTCCTATTCCAGCCGGGGCCTTCCCGGGCAGGGAGAGTGAAGAAAGGGCCAGAGGCACTCAGGGTAGGCATGCACTGGATGTCAGCCTCTGGCTCTTTTTGGTATTTGCAATTCAGATGCCAGAGCTCTCGAGAAGCTGGCGGATACCTTCCAGCGTGTCGGCCTGATCGGGCCGCTTGTCGGTCCGCCAGCGGGCGATCCGGGGAAAGCGCACGGCGATCCCCGACTTGTGGCGGGACGACAGGGCGATCCCCTCGAAGGCCAGCTCGAAGACCTGCTCCGGCTCGACGGAGCGCACGGGCCCGAACTTCTGCAGGGTGTGGCGGCGGATCCAGCCGTCGAGGTCGAGGATCTCCTCGTCCGAGAGCCCCGAGTAGGCCTTGGCGATGGGCACCAGCTCGCCGCCGGACCACACGGCGAAGGTGTAGTCCGTGAACAGGTTGGCCCGCCGGCCGTGCCCGGGCTGGGCATAGACGAGCACGGCGTCGACGGTGAACGGGTCGATCTTCCACTTCCACCAGTCGCCGCGCTTGCGGCCGGTGCGGTATGGAGACGCCAGCCGCTTCAGCATCAGCCCCTCGACGCCCCGGCCGCGGGCTTCCTCGCGCGCCCGGGCGAGGTCTCCCCAGGCGTCCGCCTCGATGCGGGGCGAGACGAGGAAGAACGGGCGCCCGCGCTCCAGCAGGCGCTCGAGGTCCGCCCGCCGCTCGGCCAGCGGCCGCTCCCGCGCGTCCTGCCCGCCGGTCTCCAGGAGGTCGAAGGCCAGGAAGACGGCGGGCGCTTCGGCCAGCACCTTCTCGGTCAGCTTCTTGCGGCCGATGCGCCGCTGCAGGACGGCGAACGGCAGCGGCTGGCCGTCGCGCCAGGCGAGGATCTCGCCGTCCAGGACGGTGCCGTCCGGCAGCAGCGAGGCCGCCGCGCGGGTCAGCTCGGGGAAGCGTTCCGTGATCAGCTCCTCGCCGCGCGACCAGAGGTGGAGGGCGCCGCCCCGCCGGATGAGCTGCGAGCGGATGCCGTCCCATTTCCATTCGGCGAGCCATTCGGACGCCTCACCCAACGACTCGGCCGGCTGCTCGAGCGGCGAGGCCAGGTAGAAGGGATAGGGGCGCGAGCCGTCCTCCTTGGCCTCGCCGGGCGACAGCAGGCCCAGGTAGAAGGCGCCCGTGGGCTCCCAGGTCCCCATCAGTCGGTGGGCGAGGGTCGGCTGCGGCACGCCCGCCACCTGGGCGAGCGCCCGCTCGACCAGCGTCTGGGAGACGCCGACCCGCAGCTCGCCCGTCAGCAGCTTGTTGAGCACGAAGGTCTCCCAGCGCGGCAGCCCCCGCCACCAGCCGGTCACCCGCTCGCGCTGCTCCTCGACGGCGAGGGCGCGCAGGGGGAGGAGCCGCTCCGCCATCCAGAGCGAGAGCGGCAGCTCGGCCGCCCGCTCGGACTCCCCCCGGCCGTCCAGCACCAGGGAGATCGTCTCCGCGAGATCCCCCACGCTGCCGTAGGACTCCTCGAACAGCCAATCGGGAACGCCGGCCTCCGTCATCGCCCAGCCGGCCAGCAGCCGCCCCTGGAGGAACCGCTTGAGCCGCCGGCCGGTGAGGAACCAGATGGCCCAGGCGGCGTCCTCGGGCGGAGCCGACGAGAAGTAGGAGGCGAGGGCCGCGACCTTCTCGTTGGTGGAGGTCGTACGGTCCAGCGCCTCGTAGAGGGCGGCAAAGCGCTTCAATCCTCGGTTTCCCCCTCGAAGGGCGTCGCGAGCGTGCCGGCCAGCCTGCCCCGCTCGCGGAGATAGCGCGCCAGCGGCTCGGCGTAGCCGTGGGTGGTCAGCACCCGCTCAGCCCCGGTCTCCTCGATCGTCCGCAGGAGGTCCGGCCAGTCGGCGTGGTCGGAGATCACGAAGCCGCGGTCGAAGCCGCGCCGGCGGCGGGTGCCGCGCACGCGCATCCAGCCCGAGGCGAAGGCCGTGCTCGCGGGCCCGAAGCGGCGCATCCAGGTGGAGCCGCCGGCGGCCGGCGGGGCCAGCACCAGCTCGCCGGCGAACGACTGCCCGCGGGCCGTCTCGGAGACCGGCCGGGTGGGGAGCATCGCCACCCCCGCCTGGCGGTAGCACTCGTTGAGCGCCTCGATGGCGCCGTGGACGAACACCGTCCGGTCGGTGAGCCGGGCCAGCTCGCCGAGGATCCGCTGGGCCTTGCCGAGGGCATAGCAGAAGAGCACGGAGGCGCGGCCGGCCTCGCGGTTGGCGTCCCACCACTCGAGGATCTCGCGGGCCACGGCGCCGGTGTCGTCCCAGTGGTAGATCGGCAGCGCGAACGTGGCCTCGGTGATGAACGTGTGGCAGGCCACCGTCTCGAAGGCTTCGCAAGTGGGGTCCGCCCGCCGCTTGTAGTCCCCCGAGAAGACCCAGACCTCGCCGCCCCGCTCCACCCGCACCTGCGCCGAGCCCAGGATGTGCCCGGCGGGATGAAACGAGACCGCCGCCTCCCCCACCCGCACCGTCTCGCCGAACGGCACCCCCTCGATCCGCGCCTCGCCCCCGATCCGCTTCCGCAGGACGGGAACGGAAGCCTCCGCCGCCAGATACGCCCCGCTCCCACCGCGGGCATGGTCACCATGGGCATGCGAGATCACCGCCCGCTCGACCGGCCGCCACGGATCGATGTGGAACCCTCCGGCCTCGCAGAACAGGCCACGGTCGTCGGTGCGGAGAAGGGGGGTGCTCATCGGTCGCAGTGGCGCTGCATGTTGCCTGCCGGAAGCTTGGCGTTGCGGATCATCCACGGCATGAATGATAATCATTCACGGCATGAATGATCTACAGGTGCTGCCGAGGCTGCTGCGAAGGTCCCTGAACCTGGCCCTCCGCTCGTTCCCCGTCGTGGTCGTCACCGGCTCCCGGCAGACGGGCAAAAGCACTCTCGTGCGGTCCCTCCCCGAGGAGCCGGGGCGTCCCTATCTCACGTTGGACAATCTGGAGGTGCTGGACCGGGCCCGGCGGGAGCCGGAGGCGCTGGTGCGGAGCGCCGAACGGCTGACGCTGGACGAGGTGCAGCGATCTCCGGACCTCCTCCTGGCCGTCAAGCGAGCGGTCGACGAGGGGAAGGCGCCGGGCCGGTTTCTCCTCACGGGATCGGCCAACCTCCTGCTGATGCAGCGGATCAGCGAGTCCCTCGCCGGCCGGGCCGCCTACCTGACTCTCTGGCCCCTGACGCGGCGCGAGCAGCTCGGCGCCGGAGCGGCCGGCGCCTGGACGCGCCTGTTCGAATCCGAGGACCGGTCCTGGAAGGACCTCCTGGAAGCTGAAAGCGCCACACCCGAAGACTGGCGCACTCTCGCTCTGCGAGGCGGATACCCGATCCCGGCCTATGAGCTCGAAGAGCCGGAGATGCGTGCGCTCTGGTTCGACGGATATACCCGGACCTATCTGGAGCGTGACCTCCAGGAGCTCTCGACCGTCACCTCGCTGGTGGATTTCCGCCGGCTGATGCGGGCGGCCTGCCTCCGGTTGGGCAACATGGTCCAGCAGACCGAGCTCGGGCGCGACGTCGGGCTGCCCCAGCCGACGGTCCACCGCCACCTGTCTTTGCTGGAAACCTCGTACCAGCTCGTGCGGGTGCCGGCCTACTCGGTAAACCGCACCAAGCGCCTGATCAAGACGCCCAAGCTCTACTGGTGCGACACCGGCCTCGCCCTGTACCTGGCCGGCGAGACCGAGCCCCGCGGCGCGCACCTCGAAAACCTCGTCCTGACCGATCTCCTCGCCTGGCGGGATTCCCAGGTGCCCCGCCCGGAGGTCCTCTACTGGCGGACCGCCAACGGAGAAGAGGTGGACTTCGTCATCGAAGGCAAGGGACAGCTCCTGCCGATCGAGGTCAAGGCCACATCGCAGCCACGACTCGCCGACGCCCGGCACCTCCTCGCCTTCCGCGCGGAGTATCCCGACCTCTCCCGCGCCGGCCTCCTCCTCCACACTGGCACCGAGACGGGCTGGATCGCCGAGGGCGTGCTCGCCGCGCCCTGGTGGCGGGTGATCTGAAGAGGTCTACTCCATATCCCGCAGGAACTGGAGGAATCTCTCGATCTGTTCCTGGTAGATGGGCTTGAGCTCCAGCGCCTTGCGCAGCACCACCTGGAGCCGCAGGGGGTCCAGATCCAGGCCGTACATCGTGCGGAAGACGTGGCGAAAGCGCAGCATCTCGTCCAGCCGGTCGTAGGCCTCGGCGTCGATCACGGCCGGACGGAGGGGAGTCAGGTCCAAGCGCATGCGCTGCAGGAGCTGCCGGTGCCAGCCGGCCTTGTCCAACTGGTTCTCGAACGAGGCCGCGATATTCCGGAAGATGTTCTCGAACGCCATGTAGAGGCTGTGGAGGCGATAGGCGGCGACGATCATCGTCTCCTGGGACTCGGATTCCGTCAGCTCCGGGGAGCCGAGAGCCTCATAGAGCCGGTTAATGGCTTCGAGGTCACTCTGGATGTTGCGTTCCAGGACCAGGAACTTCTCGTTCATAGCTGAGCTCCCCAGAGGTCTCCACCGCCCGTGCGACCGCTCCCACCCGAGGCCGGAGATCGACGTTCCTCTCGAGCGCCTCCTCCAGGATCCGCCAGAACGGAGTCTCCATTTCGATGTCGTCACAGTCGATCGCCACGTCTATGTCGGAATCCGGCCGGAAACGGCCAGGCTGGAGGATCGACCCGAAGAGATGAACGGCCCGGATCGCAGGGAAGCCGGAGGCCGACAGGCGGATAGCCCCTCGCGCCTGCTCCAGCACCCGGAGACGGAGCTCCTCCTGCTGTCGGCGGAGATCCCGGTCCCGCTGGGCGTGGTACTCGCGGTAGGGATAAAGCGCGGCTGCGTCCATCACGTCACAGTGTACCCCGCTCCGCGAACAGCCAGAGCTGCTCGATCCGCTCCCGCACCAGGTTCGAGGCGGTGACGCCCAGCAGGCGCACGGGCCGGGAACGGGCTTCGGTGCGGCGCAGCAGGTCCTTGGCGCAGCCGGCGATGGCCTCGCCGTCGTAGACCGGCACCGCGAAAGTCCGGGAGCGGGTGAGGGTGGTGAAGTCGGAGTAGCGCAGCTTCAGGGTCACCGTGCAGCCCGCGAAGCCGCCGCGGGCCAGCGACTGCGCCAACTCCCGGGCCATGCGCTCGACTTCCTCCTCCATGGCGGCGAAGTCGGTCAGGTCCTCGGAGTAGGTGTTCTCCGTCCCCAGGCTCTTGCGCTCGCGGTGGGTCTCCACCGGCCGGTCGTCGATCCCCCGGGAGAACTCGGAGAGGATGCGGCCATGCTTGCCGAAGCGTTCGGTGAGGATCTCCACCGGCAGGGCGCGCAGCTCGGCCACCGTCCGCGCTCCCAGATCGGCCAGGGCCTTCTCGGTCGCGGGGCCCACGCCGTGCAGCCGGCGCACCGGCAGGGGATCGAGGAACGCCTGCACCTTGCCCGGCGGCACCACGGTGAGGCCGTCCGGCTTGTCGAAGTCGGAGGCGATCTTGGCGATCAGGCGGCTGGGACCCACCCCGACGCTCACCGTCAGACCCCGCTCCTCGCGCACCCGCCGCCGGATCTCCTTCGCCACCGCCGTGGCGCTGCCGGCCTCCCCCAGGTGATCGGTGACGTCCAGGTAGGCCTCGTCGATCGACACCGCCTGCACCAGGGGCGTGAACTCGTGGTAGATGGCGAAGATCTTCTCCGACTCCCGCGAGTAGCGGCGGAAATCCGGCGGGATGAAGATCGCGTCCGGGCAGAGCCGCCGGGCGCGGGAGGACGGCATGGCCGAGTGGACGCCGAAGCGCCGGACCTCGTAGCTGGCGGCGGCCACCACGCCCCGGCTCTCCGGCCGGCCGCCGATCACCACCGGCTTTCCCTGCAGCGAAGGGTCGTCCCGCATGTGCACCGCGGCGTAGAAGCAGTCCATGTCGCAATGCAGGACGCGACGGCTCCGCTCGGGCTCTTGCTCCGGTCGCACGAGCGTAGCTTAGCTCGAAACCCGCCGCATTTCCGCCCCCGGGCCTCGTCCTCCTACGGCTTTCTCAAGCTGCCCCTTGTAGTACGTCCAGGGCTCAAGACGATAAAATAGGTTGGATTTCGCCCCCAGATCGAAAACAGGATGATCTCTTCTCCCCTTCAAAGCCGCACCACGCCACGTTCATCCGGTGGTGTATCCCGGCTACTCCTCGCCCTGCTTGCCGCCCTCCTCTGTGGCGCCGCCGGAGACGTCTCCAAGACGGCTGCTCCCCTCCTGAAGGCCGGCTTCGAGGTCGAAAAGGAGCTTCATGGCGGCGAAGCGCACTCCTTTCCCGTCGATCTTCGCGCCGGCCAGTTCCTGCGGATAACGGTTCAGGAGAAGGGAATCGATCTCCAGGTCGAGCTCCTCGATCCGGCGAAGAACCGGGCCGCGGGAGTCGACGGCTTCCTGGGCGGCGAGGCGATCGAGGACCTCGCAGCCGTGGCGGAAGTCAGTGGCCGCCACGAGCTTCTGGTGAGCGCCGGGCAAGGGAAGGAGCCTGGGCGGTACCGCCTGCGGGTGGAGACCCTGAGAGAGCCGGCAGCGCCGGATGAGCTCCGGAGCGCGGCGGTCCGGGCCACCTGGGAGGGCTTTCATAATCCCCCCGGCGAGGCACAGATCCGCTTTCTGGAGAAGGCGCGCGACCTCTGGGTGACGGTCGGAGACGACGGCAGGCTGGCGGAGGTGCTCTACTTGCTCGGCAACCGGAGGTCCGATCTCCTGTCCTACGAGCAGTCGGCAGCCGAGCTCCAGCAGGCGGCAGCCCTCCTTGAACGTCAGAAGGGCCGGGCGGGCAAGCTCCTGCGGGCCGCCGCGCTGAAACATCTGGGCCGCCGCCTGAAGCACCTCGACCGCCGCCAGGAAGCCAAGACGGCTCAGGAGCAGGCTCTGGCCCTGGCGCGCGAGGTGGGGGACCTCCCCCTCCAGGAGGAGAACCTCAGCGATCTGGGTCTCATGGAGACGGAGGCCGGCGAGCTCCGGAAGGGAGTCGAGCTCCAGCTCCAGGCCCTCGATCTCGCCCGGCAGTTGAGAGATCGCCAAGCGGAGTCCATCGTCCTCAACAATCTCGCCTACGCCCACGAGCAGCTCGCTCAGCCGCAAAGGGCCCTCCAATACTATCGGCAAGCCTTGGAGCTGGCCCGCGGCGACTCGGACCCGAATGGCGAGCTGATCCTCCTCAACAACATCGGCGAAACCTACCGGAACCTCGGCGACTGGGAAAAGGCGTTCGAGCTCTACGGGCAGGCCGAGGCGTTGAGCCGAGCCTCCAGCGACCGCGTCCTCCGCGCCAAGATTCTGATCAATCTGGCATTCGCCTACCGCCGCCACCTGGGGCAGATGGATCAGGCCCGGAGAACGCTGGAGGAAGCTCTCGCGTTGAGCCGCGAGAGCCAGTCCCGGGAGGTCCAGACCTTGACGCTGGTGAATCTGGCCAACCTCGAGGTAGAGCTGCAGCATCCGGCCGAGGCAGTGAAATACGCTCGCGCTGCCGTCTCGCTGGAGGGATCGCTGGAAGAGGAGACCCTGTCCCGGTTTGCCCTGGGCAAGGCTTTGCGGTCGCAGGGGGAGCTCGGCTCCGCGCAGGAGGAGCTCGGCAAGGCCCTGGCCCTGGCCCGCAAGCGGGGGGATGGCCCCAGCGAGACCGGGATCATCCTGGGACTGGCGCAGGTCGAGGGCGACCGCGGCGATTTCTCCGCCGCGCTCTCGCGGATCCAGTCCTCGATCGAGCTGATCGAATCGCGGCGCGCGGGTGTCGTCAGCCCGGAGCTGCGGACCTCCTTCCTGGCCTCCAAGCAGGACTATTACGAGTTCCAGATCGACACCCTGATGTCCTTGCACGCGGCCCGCAGCACCGAAGGCTACGCGGCCAAGGCCCTGGTGGCCAGCGAGACGGCCCGCGCCCGCGGCCTGCTCGAGATCCTGAACGAGTCGGGCGCCGATATCCGCCTGGGCACCAACCCCGCGCTCGTCGAACGGGAGCGGGCCGCCGGCGAGGAGGTGAACGCTCGCGACTGGTACCGGCGGGAGCTGCTGGCGGGCGGGAATCCCGACCGCGAGAAGCTGGCCGAAGCCGAGCAGAGGCTCGAGCAGGCCCTCGACGATCTGGAGAAGGTGCAAGTGGAGCTGCGCGAAGGAAACCCCCGTTATGACGCCTTGATCCAGCCCCAGCCCTTGGGCGTGGCGGAGATTCAGAGCCAGGTGCTTGGCGGGCGTGCCCTGCTTCTGGAGTACGCGCTGGGAACCAAACGGAGCTTCCTCTGGGCCGTCGGCCCCGACTCCATGGCGAGCTTCGAGCTGCCCGGGCGAGAGGAGATCGAGCAGAAGGCGCGGCGCTACTACGAGCTCCTCACGGTGAGGAACAACCGTCTCAAGGGGGAAGTCCTGCCGGTCTGGAAGAAGCGGATCGCGGCCGCCGATGCCGAGGCCCAGGAGGTCGCCCGAGAGCTGTCCTCCCTGATCCTCGCGCCCGCGGAGAAGCTCCTGGGGGACCGTCCGCTGGTCATCGTGGCCGATGGCGCGCTCCAGTACATCCCGTTCGCGGCCCTGCCGATCCCTTCGACCGGCCTGCCCCTCGCCACCCGGCACGAGGTCGTGAACCTGCCGTCGGCTTCGACCTTGGGGGTGATGCGCCGGGAGGTCCAGGACCGCGTCCCGGCCCCCCGAGCCCTCGCCCTCTTCGCGAACCCGGTCTTCGAGAAGAACGACAAGCGGCTCTCGCCGGGCCTCGACAAGGCAGACCGGCTCCGGCTGAGCCAGGTGCCCGACCAGCACAGGGGCGACGACATCGACCTGTCGAGCTTCCGCAGCCTGCCGTTCTCCGAGAAGGAAGCGGAGACGATCGCGGCCCTCCTGCCTCGAGATCAGGTATTCATGGCGATGGGTTTCGACGCCTCGCGCGGCACCGTCGCCAAGGGAGGGCTGGACGGCTACCGCAACGTACACTTCGCCACCCACGGCGTCATCGACAGCCGCCACCCCGAGCTCTCCGGCCTGGTGCTCTCCCTCTACAACGAGAAGGGCGAGCGCCAGGACGGCTTCCTCCGCCTCAACGACATCTACAATCTCCGCCTCGACGCCGACCTCGTGGTGCTCTCGGCCTGCCGCACGGCGCTCGGCAAGGAGATCCGCGGCGAAGGGCTGGTCGGGCTGACGCGCGGCTTCATGTACGCTGGCGCTTCCCGAGTGCTGGCCAGCCTGTGGAGCGTCGAGGACCGGGCGACGGCGGAGCTGATGGGGAGCCTCTACCGCGGCATGCTGCGCGAGGGCCTCTCCCCCGCCGCGGCACTGCGCAAGGCCCAGCTCGAAATGGCGAAGAACCCGAACCGCAAGTCACCCTATTACTGGGCCGGCTTCTCCCTCCAGGGGGAGTGGCAGTGACCGAGGGGGAGGGAGAGGAGACCGGCACGCCACGGGCGGCGAAACCCCAGGGACTGACGCGCGAGGGATTCGACGCCCTGCTCTCCCAGCTCCATCCGGACCGGGACCGGGCGGGCGTGCTCTACGAGACCACCCGCCGCAAGCTGGTCCGCCTCTTCGAGTGGCGGGGGTGCGACCGCCCGGAAGACCTGGCGGACGAGACCATCAACCGGGTCGCCCGCCGCATGGCGGAAGGCATTGAGCTGAAGTCGGCCGATTCCTACGGCTACTTCTGCGGCGTCGCCCACCTGGTCTACAAGGAAACCCTGCGGCGGTCCTCCCGGGAGTTCCGGGCTCTCGAGAGCGGCGACTGGCCGCCGCCGATCTACGCTCCCGAGGAAGACGAGGAGCCCGCGGACCGCCGGCTCGACTGCCTCCAGCAATGCCTGGGCAAGATCCCCCAGGACAAGCGCGACCTGCTCCTGCGCTATCATCAGGGGGACAACAACATCCACAACCGCAAGGCCCTCGCCCGAGATCTGGGGATCCCGCTCAACGCGCTCCGCATCCGGGTCCACCGCGAGCGCCGCAAGCTGGAGGACTGCGTCCACGGTTGCCTGAACCGGTGATCGATCTCCTCGTGAAACGTTTTCAGCGGGCTCGACACCCGTCATTGAGAATGAATGAGGAGGCTTGAGAGCGCTATGAGACCCAATCCATCCGACGACGAGCTACTCCGCGGCTATCTCCTGGGAGAGCTCCCGGAGCCTGAGGCCGACCGCCTCGAACAGCGGCTGTTGGCTGACGACGAGCTTTTCGATCTCCTGGAGGGCCTGGAGGCCGAGCTCCTCGCCGCCGCCAGCCGGGGTGAGCTCGCCCCAGCGGAGAGGGATCGGGTCCTGCGGCGGCTCGCCTCTTCGCCCAGGGGACGGGAGCGGCTCGCGCTGGCCCGATCGCTGAACGCCATCGCGGACAGCCAGGCGGCGGCTCGGACGGTCGTGCCCTTCCGCCGCCGGGAAGCCGTCGCCGGGAAGAGGGGCTTCCAGTGGGCCGCCCTGGCCGCGGCGGGCCTCATCGCGACGGCCGGCCTCTCCTGGTTCGCCTTGCAGAGGCCCCAGGAGGGGAGCTCCGGCTCCTTGGTGGCGCACGAGCGTCCGGCTCCCGCGAGCCCGGCCGTGCCGGCCACGAAGGAGAAGGCCACGCCCCCGCCAGCCGGCGCTCCCGCCGCCCCCGCCACCCCGGAACCGCGGCCCGCACCGGACCAGGTGGCCCGCGGAGGCGAGCCCGCCGCGCAGCCGCTCAAACCCATCAGGAAGGCTGTGCTCGCGCTCGCTCTGACAACTCTGCGCGGCGGCGGCGAAGAGATCGAGAAGCTCCGCCTGGAACCCGGAGTGGAGGTTGCCGAGATCCAGCTCGACCTCGAGGGGCTGGAGGCTTCCGGACCCTTCCATGCCTCCGTGCGCAGCGACGACAAGGGAACGATCTGGGAAGCAGACGACCTCAAAGGCCGCCGGCTCGAGTGGGGCATGGCCCTGGTGCTGGACGTGCCGGCGGACCTCCTGACCCCGGGCCGGTACGTGGTCGCCGTCCAGGCCGAAACGGAGACCGAGCCGATGACTCAGGAGTTCGAGGTCGTTCCGGGCGACCGCTGATCCATGCCCGTTTTGCCCCCGCCAGCCATTCCGGCAAGGGGTTTTCCTTGGGAGGATTACTCTGCATGGAAATCATCAACGGCACCAGCCAAGAAGCGAAGGTCAGGGTAGCAGGTGGTGGAGCCGGGGTAGATCCTGATCATGACTACCTGTGCGAGAAGCAGGAGGACACGTCCCGCTGGCCGCTGGTGCCGGCCGGCGGCACGATCAGCCACTCGCCACTCCCGCCCGGGCCCTGGACGGTCTGCTTCGTCGTCGACGGCCGCCAGGTCGTGAGCGAGGTGAAGTACGCCGACGAGAAGGTGACGCTCGCCCCCGGGGGCAGTACGTTCGAAGTCAAGGTCGGATAAGGGGCGGAGCTTGGAAGCTCCGGGGGCGGCGCCTGCACGGGCCGCCCCTTTTTCTTGCCTCCGAAGAGCCGGCGAAATGTTTTCGGCCTGGACGTCAATCAGGTAAGGAGTCCCCAAGCCATGGCCGAACCTCAGCGCATCTTCTCACCTCTCGCCCGGCCGCGCCCCGCGCCGAAGCGCTCCCGTCCCGTCCGGCTGCCGTCCCGGAAGCCGGCCGAATGGGCGCTGCTGACTGTCCTGCTGCTCGGGCTCGGGCTGAACGCGGCCGTCCTGCTGCTGAACCCCGCGCTCACCCGGGCCGACGTCCTCCTGGGCGCGACCGTGCTCCTGGCCGGAGTCGTCCTGCTGGCGCTGATGGAGATCTGCCGCCGGGGCGGCCCGGTTTCCCGCTAGCCGTCCGCTAGCCGCCGCCCCCGCCGCCCGCGTGGATGCCGCCCTCGGTCTGTCCCCACGGATCGAGGGCCTCGGCGAGCTCGTCCGGCGGCAGCACGTTCTTCTCGACGCACAGCTCGCGGACCGTCTTGCCCGTGCGCACCGATTCCTTGGCGATCTCGGCCGCCGCGTCGTAGCCGATCCTGGGCACCAGCGAGGTCACCATGGCGAGCGACCGCTCGACCAGCTCCTCGCACCGCTCGCGGTTCGCCTCGATCCCGTCAACGCACTTCTCCGCCAGCAGCCGCGAGGAATTCGCCAGGATCTGGATCGACTGCAGGAGGTCGTAGGCGATCAGCGGCATCATCACGTTGAGCTCGAAGCTGCCCGACATGCCGGCGACCGTGATCGCCGCGTCGTTGCCCACCACCTGGGCGGCCACCATCAGCACCGCCTCCGGGATGACCGGGTTGACCTTGCCGGGCATGATCGAGCTGCCCGGCTGGAGGCTGGGGATCGTGATCTCGCCGATGCCGCAGCGCGGCCCCGAGGCCAGCCAGCGGATGTCGTTGGCGATCTTGGCGAGGGAGGCGGCGATGGTCTTCAGGGCTCCCGAGGTCTCGACGGCGGCGTCCTTGCCCGCCATGGCCTCGAAGCGGTTGGGCGCCGGCACGAACGGGATGCCGGTCCGTTCGGCGAGGCGGGCGATCACCTTCGGGCCGAACTCCGGCGGCGCGTTGAGGCCCGTGCCCACCGCCGTGCCGCCCAGCGGCAGCTCGGCGAGCCGCGGCTTGACGGCGTCGAGGCGGGCGAGGCCGTTCTTCGCCTGCTGGGCGTAGCCGGAGAGCTCCTGCCCGAGCCGGACGGGCACCGCGTCCTGCAGGTGGGTGCGGCCGATCTTGACCACGGGATCGAACTCCTCCGCCTTGCGCCCCAGCGACTCCGCCAGACGCTTCAGGGACGGCTCCAGCTCCTCCACGAGACTCAGGCAGGCGGAAACGTGGATGGCCGTCGGGATCACGTCGTTGCTCGACTGGCTGGCGTTGACGTGGTCGTTGGGATGGACCTTCTTCGAGCCGATCTGGCCGCCGAGGATCTCGATCGCCCGGTTGGCCAGCACCTCGTTGACGTTCATGTTGGTCGAGGTGGCCGAGCCGGTCTGGAAGACGTCGAGGGGGAAGTGGCCGTCGAGCTTGCCGTCGATGACCTCCTGCGCCGCCTGGCGGATCGCCCCCGCGATCTCCGCCGGCACGATGCCCAGCTCCTCGTTCACCGCCGCCGCCTCGCCTTTGATCATCGCGACCGCCGCGATGAAGCGCCTGGGCAGCGTCAGCCCCGAGATCGGGAAGTTGCGGTGCGCCCGCTCCGTCTGGGCGGCGTAATACGCCCCGGCGGGGACTTCGATCTCGCCGAGGCTGTCTTTTTCGATTCGCGTATCCGCCATGAAGTTCTCCTGATTCGATGGGATGGGGGACTCGTCCGTCCCCGCGGCTATCGTATCGGAAGAGCCCGGGTATCCGCGGCGTCGGTGGTCAGGCAGTACCGGCCCAGGCTGACGACGGTCGTCACCACCGTCGCGCCGAAGAAGAGGGCGAGCAGCAGAGCGGCGAGCAGACGCAGCCGCCCGGAGAACCGCCGGGGCGAGGCGGCGTAGCCTTCAGGCGTCTCGAGCAGGCCAATGGGATTGATGCGGGGTGGCTCCATGGGATAGATCCTACCTCCTCGGCGGCGTCGAGACGGTCACCACGTAGTAAACGGCCACCGGGCGGCCGGCAAGCATGCCGGGCCGGAAGGTCCAGCTCCGTACGGCGGCCAGGGCGGCCCCGTCGATCCCCAGGGGCAATCCCTTGAGGATCCTGGGCCGGCGCACGCATCCCTCCTGGTCGACCACGACCTCCACGATGACCGTGCCCTGGATCCCCGCTTTCCTGGCCGCCGCCGGGACCTGCAGGGCCGCGGGCTTGCCGATCAGCTCGGGGCGCTGGGGCCCTCCCATCGAACGGAGAGGCTCGGCGTCTCCCGGCAGCTCCTCTTGGAAGTAGGCACGCGAAAGGCAGAGGACCTGACGGGCCGCGTTCCGCTCTTGGAGCGGATGCTTCTCGCTCAGAAAGGCCCGAGCCTTCCCAACCGCGCGGCGCAGGATCTTCTCCTCCGCGGAGCTGGGCTGGACCGAAGACAGTCCCTGAAGGTCCGCCACCGCCTTCTCGAAACGATCCCGGGACACCCACTGGCCAGCACGCTCGAAGCTGGGTGAGTCGGCAGCCAGTAGGGCCTCGCTCGGAACGAGAAGCAGGCAGAGGACGCGGAGCAAGGATCGAGCGGCTCTCATGGCACCTCCCCGTCCTATCAGACTGAGGGAGCGCTCGTCCGGTTCCCTGGGATCAACCTGGATCCATGACTCGGATACGGTTCTCCGCGGTCTCAAGCGCTGAGGGTCAGAACTCGGGCATGTTCTCCTCGGCCGCAACGAGAACGTGCCGCCAGGGGACATCACCCACCCATTGGATCCCGAGCTCACGCCTACGGGCCTGAAACATGGGCAAGGCCTCCAGGACCGCCTTCGGCGTCGGGGTTCGAATCGCATCGGGCCGGCTGGCCAACCAGGAAACGATCTGGGGAACCAGGGTCTCCACCGTCCCGTCGTGCATGGCTGGATCGAAGCCCGCAAGGTCAGACACGAACCGCATGTACTCGCGATCGTTGGCGACCAGGACAAACCATTCGTGGTGCTGATTTTTTCTGGTTCTCGTCATGGTCCGCCGAGCCATGGCGATCCCGAGCTCGAGCGGCATGTTCAATCTCGCCCAGCCGTCCTTCCCCTCCCCCTTGCTTCGGGACAGGTCATGGATCGAGTATTTCGATGCGAACAATGCCCGGGTGATGCGGTCTATCCGCGGCTCAGCCACGGTGCCGGACTCAAGAGCGCTCCTGGGGACGAAACCGCAGCAGACCGTCGCGAAGAGCATGGCATCGAAGAGCGGAGCAAAGGCCTTGTCGAACGGGCAATTGATAAAGACCGACTTTTCCGGAGCGATATTCAAGAACAGGCTTCCAGGAAAGGAAGAGCCCAAAAAGAGGGAACAGGTTGGTCAGCTTGGGAAGCTGGCCGCTACCTTGCGAATGTAGGAACGGCGCTCTCGCTGCTTCGAACGGTCTTCCTCGATCGTCGAAATGAGCTCTCCCTTGGTCCTGAGGTCGGCCTCTCCCTTCAGAACCTGCAGGAGATCCGAGACTGCACGGTCCCAATCCACGCGGGGATTCTTGATTCGAATAGCCGCAAAAGGCTCGTCCGCCCCAACCGTGCTACGCACGAAGGCGGGGAGCTCGGCATCCTTGAGCAGAACGGGGATCAAGCGTTTGGCTGGGTCAAGCCAGATTGCCTCGAGAGCCGCCTGCCACTCATACCTCTCGAACCCGCTTGCCGTCCGGCGGGGACCAAGAAGCACGACGATATCGTCTGCCACTTGGATCGCCTCATGGATCGCGGATCTCCAAGACGTACCCGGCACGATCTGCTCCTCGTCGAGCCAAGTGGTAAGACCACTCGCGACCAAAGCCTGGTTCAGCTTCAAGGCCCACTTTCGATCTGCGGCGGAATGGGAGATGAAGACATCCATGATGGAGGAAGTGTAGCATGCGGCAGGGCGGAACAAATACCATCCTCCCGGTACAGCCGCTACCCCTCCGTCCTCATCCCCTGCAACGGCCGCACGCTCAAGCCATCCCGCCGCAGGGCCTCGATCCCCTCCGCGCAGGCCATGGCGCCGGAGAGGGTGGTGATGCAAGGGATGTCGTACTTCAGGGCTGTCCTTCGGATGGCGCCGTCGTCCTCGTGGGACTCGCGGCCCAGGGGGGTGTTGACGACCAGGGCGATCTCGCCGTTGATCAGGTGGTCGACCACGTGGGGGCGGGCCTCGTGGACCTTGAGCATGGTGCGCACCGTCAGGCCGTGCTCCCGCAGGTAGTCGGCCGTGCCGGCGGTCGCCGCCAGCTCGAAGCCCAGACCGGCCAGGCGCTTCGCCACCGGCAGCAGGCCCGGCTTGTCGCGGTCGTGCACGGAAAGGAAGGCCGTGCCCTCGAGCGGCAGCTCGTGGCCGGCGCCCAGCCAAGCCTTGGCGAAGGCGCTGCCGAAAGAGCTCCCGCTCTGCCCCATCACCTCGCCCGTGGACTTCATCTCCGGCCCCAGGACCGGGTCCACTCCCGGAAAGCGGCGGAAGGGGAAGACCGGCGCCTTCACGAACACGCCCGGCACGGCGGGCTCCTCGGTGAAGCCCAGCTCTTCCAGGCTTTTCCCCGCCATGGCCCCGACGGCGATCTTGACCAGCGGCATCCCCACCGCCTTGGCGATGAACGGCACCGTGCGCGACGCCCGGGGGTTCACCTCCAGGACGTAGATCCTGCCGTCCTTCAAGGCGAACTGCACGTTCATCAGGCCCACGACCCCCAGCCGCAGGGCCAGGCGGCGGGCGATGTCCCGCATGCGGTCCTGATCCTCCTGAGAGACCTTGTAGGGCGGCAGCACCGCCACGGAGTCTCCGGAGTGGATCCCGGCCTCCTCGATGTGCTGGAGGATGCCGGCCACGACCGCCTGCCGGCCGTCTGAGATCAGGTCGAGGTCCACTTCGAAGGCGTCTTCCAGGAAGCGGTCGATCAGCACCGGGTGCCCCGGCGAGACGTCCGCCGCCTCCTGCATGTAGCGCTCGAAGGTCGACTCGTCGTAGACCACCGCCATCGCCCGGCCGCCCAGCACGTAGCTCGGCCGCACCACCACCGGGAAGCCGATCCGCCGCGCCACCTCGAGGCCTTCGTCGAGAGAGGTCGCGGTGCCGTTCTCCGGCTGCAGGACCCCTTCCTCCGCCAGGAGGTTGCCGAAACGTCCGCGGTCCTCCGCGAGGTCGATGGCGTCCGGCGAGGTGCCCAGGATCGGCACGCCCGCGGCGGCGAGGCCGCGGGCGAGCTTCAGGGGCGTCTGGCCGCCGAGCTGCACGATCACACCCAGCGGCTTCTCCCGGTCCAGGATCGCCAGCACGTGCTCCAGGGTGAGGGGCTCGAAGTAGAGGCGGTCGGAGGTGTCGTAGTCGGTCGACACCGTCTCGGGATTGCAGTTGACCATCACCGTCTCGTAGCCCATCTCGCGCAGGGCGAAGGCGGCGTGGACGCAGCAGTAGTCGAACTCGATCCCCTGGCCGATGCGGTTGGGGCCGGAGCCCAGGATGACCACCTTCTGGCGGTCGTCCGGCTCGCTCTCGTCCTCGTCGCCGAAGGTCGAGTAGAGATAGGGAGTCGTGGCCGGGAACTCGGCGGCGCAGGTGTCGACCCGCTTGTAGACCCGCCGGAGCCCGAGCCGGCGGCGGAGGGCCGCGAGGTCCTTTTCGAGACAGCTCAGGAGCCCGGCGATGCGGGCGTCGGCGAGGCCGAAGGACTTCGCCTTGTGCAGCAGCGCCTTCGGCGCCGAGCCGAGGTCCCAGCAGGCGAGCTCCGCCTCCAGCTCCACGATCTCCGCGATTTCGCGCAGGAACCAGGGGTCGATGTGGGAGGCCTCGGAGACCTCCTCCGGCGTCCAGCCCTGGCGCAGAGCGGCGAAGACGGCGAACAGGCGCTCCCAGTTGGGTATCGAGAGCCGCTGCCGCAACCGTACCGGATCGGACATCCGGCGCTCGCGGGCGGCGTGGCTGCCGTCGAGCTCCAGGGCCGAGAGGCCCTTCATCAGGGCTTCCTTGAAGGTGGCGCCCATGGCCATCACCTCGCCCACGGACTTCATCGAGGTGCCGAGGGTGGTGGACGACTCCGGGAACTTCTCGAAAGCCCAGCGGGGGATCTTCACCACCGTGTAGTCGAGCGTCGGCTCGAAGGCGGCGAAGGTCTTGCCCGTGATGTCGTTCGGGATCTCGTCCAGGGTGTAGCCGACGGCCAGCAGGGCGGCGATCTTGGCGATCGGGAAGCCGGTCGCCTTGGACGCCAGGGCCGAGCTCCTGGAGACCCGCGGGTTCATCTCGATGACCACCTGCTCGCCCGTCTTGGGATCGACGCCGAACTGGATGTTCGACCCGCCGGTCGCCACCCCGACGCGCCGGATGACCTTGAAGGCGTCGTCGCGCATCGTCTGGTACTCGCGGTCGGAGAGGGTCTGCTGGGGAGCGACGGTGATCGAGTCGCCTGTGTGGACGCCCATGGCGTCGAAGTTCTCGACCGAGCAGACGACGATGGCGTTGTCCGCCACGTCACGCATCACCTCGAGCTCGAACTCCTTCCAGCCCAGCACCGACTGCTCGATGAGCACCCGGTGGGCCGGGCTCGCCTGCAGGGCCGCCGCCACCACCTCCTCGAGCTCGTCGCGGTTGTAGGCGATGCCTCCCCCCTCGCCGCCGAGGGTGAAGCTGGGACGGATGATGACGGGATAGCCGACGCCGTCGCCGGCAGTGCCGACGACGATCTCCCGCGCCTCCTCCAGGCTGCCGGCGTAGCCGCTCTTGGGCACCTTGAGGCCGATCTCCTCCATGGCCTGCTTGAACAGCAGGCGGTCCTCCCCCAACCGCAGGGCGTCGATGCTCGCGCCGAGGACCTCGATGCCGTAGCGCTCCAGCGATCCCCGCTCGGAGAGGGCGATCGCCAGGTTGATCCCCGTCTGGCCGCCGACAGTGGGGAGCAGGGCGTCCGGACGTTCCCGCTCGAGGATCTTCTCCACCACCTCGGGCACCAGCGGCTCGACGTAGGTGGCGTCCGAGAACTCCGGATCGGTCATGATGGTCGCCGGGTTCGAGTTGACCAGCACCACCCGGTAGCCTTCGCGCTTGAGAGCGCGGCAGGCCTGGGTGCCTGAGTAGTCGAACTCGCAGGCCTGGCCGATGACGATCGGCCCCGAGCCGAGGACGAGGATGGAATGGATGTCGGTCCGTCTGGGCATGGCGGGGCGGAAGTGTACACGAAGGCGCCAGGGGTAGCGGCCTCCCCCTGGCACAGACTTCGCAAAGATTCTCCCCAGATGCCGAACCTCCGGCGCCACAGAAAGGGAGACCATGCGTATCAGTCAGGAGAACCTCGAACGGCTCCAGATCCTGCTCAAGGGACATGAGGAGATGTTGGAGGAAAAACGTGCACGGCCGGAGGGCGTCCTCCGGCAGAACGACCCCTTCCGGGAGCAGTTCAGCCGGGTGGCCCGGTCGGTCATCGTGCCCGTTCTCGAAGAGATCAAGGACGTGATGGTGGGGAAGGTGGAGTCCGCCTCCATCTTCCACCGCTCGACCGCGGCGGGCCTCAAGGTGAAGCTCGACCGCTGGGAGGACTACGAGCGCTCGCTCCTCTTCTTCGGCGACGACTCCACCCAGGTGGTGAAGATCACCCACGAAGGGATCGGCTTCGGCCTCCTTGCCAACAAGGTGCCGCTCGAACAGCTCGACGCCGGGCTCGTCGAAGAGGAGGCGATGAAGTTCCTGAAGCGCCTCTTCGGACAAGAGCAGCTCCGGCGCCCTTCGGCTTCCCTGCAGACCGGCGGGGCTCCCACGGGGCCCACGGGCACCGGCGGCCGCAGGCCGCCGGTGGGCACCGCGGCGCGGCCCGGCTACGACTTCATCCGCATTTAGGCTCCCAAACAAAAGGGGACCCGGTCGGGTCCCCTCCAATCAGCCAGCAGGAACGCGGTCTAGTACAGGTCGTTGATGGCGGCCTTGTCGTCCGCCTCGATGCTGGCCGGGCCGTTGTTGCAAGCCGAGACCGAGGGGTACATCGTGGCGCCGGTGACGGTGGTGTGGCCGAGGCCCAGCACGTGGCCGACCTCGTGCACCATGATGCCCTCGATGTAGTACTCGGCCGAGCAGCCATCCGGCTCGGCGGTCGAGCTGAGCTTGTTCTTGGTGTTGGTCACGATGTCGGCATCGGTGATGTTGCTGCCTGTGTAATAGCCGGTGAACGTGGCCGCCAGGCAACTGCCGTTGCAGGCATGGATGGGATCGCGGAAATTGAGCATGACGTTGCCGTCGCCCAGCGTGAAGCTCGCCACGGAGCCCTTCACGGCGGAGAGGCGGGTGCCGGAACCGGCGCCGTTCCAGGACGCGCTGGCATTGAGGGCGTTGACGACCGCAGTGGCGCCGCCGTCGCTGTCGGTAACCGTCGCGTTACCGCGGTTGTCGACCGTGATTCTGGGCGCGCTGGGCCACGAGCGCCGCGGGCTGAGGAGGACGTAGGCGGAGGCGGAGCTCACGACGAGCGCGCCGAGGACCAGGAAGACCGGGATCGAAGACTTGCGATTCATATTGATTATCTCCACTCCGGAAAACTAGTTGGCAGTGCGGCCAGGACGCTCGACGTCGGCCCGGATCAGGTTCTTGAGAGCATCGAGCTGCATGGCCTTGGGCATCGCCACCTGCCGCCCATTGCGGCCGAGAAGAGTCGCTCCGCCGTCGACCGCCGAAACCGCGATGTCGACCCCGGACTTGTCGCGCACGATCCGGTACTGGCCCTGCTGATAGCCCGTCACCTCCGCCGTCTCGTTGGCATTCTGGAGGAACAGCACGAGACGCTCGTTGACGGCGAACTTCGGGAAGCCATGGGCCTCGACGTTATAGCCGCCGACGCTGCCGCCGAACGTCCGCACCTTCACGACGGTCGGGGCGTTGCCACGGATCTTCTCTTCGACCTGGATCAGGGCCTCAGTCATGATGACGCGTCCCCCCTGCCCCCAGTACGAGCTCACCTTGAGGACCCGGCCCTGAATCACTGCGTCCGACTGAGCCACCAACTGCTGCCGGCTCAGAGCCACGAACGTCGAGGCTCCGGCTGGGACCACGAGCGCCAGGACGAGCGCCACCACACCCAGACAATGCAAACGCTTCATGAAACCTCCTTGTCTCCCCGTGGGGATGACGGTTGGAAATAAACCGGGGCCCTGATCCTGCACAAAGTCGATCCAGGGGGGGCTCCATAGAGTGGAGTGCTGCCAGTCCAAGATTACGTGACACTCCTTGTCATCTTTCGCCGTCTGCTGGAGCCGCCGGCGAAAATCAGAACAGGCAGGTTCTTAAGCTCGTCCGCCCCTCTCCCGATGAAAGGTGCCACTCTTCTTTTCCGGCGGTCCCGGCCCGGCCATGGAGGCTGGGTCCGTGGCCTCCAGAGAGGAGAGGTTTCGATGCCTCGAACGATCCGATCCTTTGCCGTCGCCCTGGTCCTGCTGGTCCTCGCGGCCGGAGCGGCCCAGGCCCGCCCCCTTGCCGGCCCGGCTCCCGCGGGCTTTTTCGATTCGCTCTGGGAATGGGTGGCCTCGTATCTTCCTGTATGGAACAAGGCGGGGGGAATGATGGACCCCGACGGGCTCAAGGCGGGGAGCGACATGGACCCCAACGGGCTCAAGGAAGGAGGAACGATGGACCCCGACGGCGCCCGGTTGCAGCTCCCGTCTCCCTCCACCTCGGACGCCGGAGGCACGATGGACCCTGACGGCTAGGGATCCACCAACCGCTCTCCACGCACGCCGGTTCCCTGAACCGGCGTTTTTCTTTATCCGGCGTGTCACGAATCGGCGTCCTGCGGCAACATAGATAATGACGGAGTGATACGCTGTCGCGCCATGGAACGACCTTTCGTCTCGTGCGCAGAGATCCTCGACCGGCTCTCCCCCATCCTCCCGGCGGTCTTCAACGCCTACCGGGTCCCGGAGGAGCGCGCCCGGGAGATCGTCGAGGATGCCTGCATCACGCTCGTCAGCATGCGGCGGCTGCGGCACGAGGACGCGGAAGGGTGGCTGCTGCGGACCATCATCGAGAACTGCCGGCGCCCCAAAAAGGAGACGAAGCTTGAAGATCCACCCCAATGACCAGGTTCTGGAGGAGCTCCTGCTGGCCCTCAGCGACGAGCAGCGTTCGCTGATCCGGCACCTCACGTTCTGCGGGTACTGCCGGTCGCGGACCGTCTACCTGCCGCGGCCGCTCCGGCCGGAAACGGCGGCCCTCTCGGGGAAGAGGGGAGCGCCCGTCTATGAGACGGCTCTGGAAAAGAGCCGGGCCACCGTGTCGGAGCGGGAGGCCGCCCTGGAGAAGGAACGGGACGACGCGCCCGGGCTCTTCGTCGAGCTTCTCGAGCAGCCGGCCGAGCACCGGGACGTTCTCCTTCGCGACGAGAAGCTCCGAACCTGGGGCCTGTTCGACCTGCTGGTGGAGCGGAGCCTCGAGTCCGGTCTCCGGGACCCGGCCTTCGGCGAGCACCTCGGCCTCCTCGCGCTTCGCCTGGCGGATCACCTCGATCGGGAACGCTACGGGGCGAAGCGGATCTCGGACCTCCAGGCCCGCGCCTGGTCCTACGTCGGCAACGCCTGCCGGTTGAAGTTCGACCTCCAGGGAGCGGAGGAAGCTATTGGGCGCGCTTACTTCTATCTCAAGAAGGGAACCCGGGATGGGTTGGAGCGGGCGATCTTCCTCGATCTGAAAGCCTCCCTCCGGCGAGATCAGCGACGCTTTGACGAAGCCCTGCGGCTCCTGCGGCGTGCGGCCGACCTCTTTCTCACCTATGGGGAGCAGCACCGGGCGGGACGGTCGCTTGTCAATTTGGCCACAGTTCATCACCACTCCGGAGATCCAGAAGCTGCCATTCCTCTTCTCCACCGGGCTCTGCCATTGATCGACGCCGAACGGGAACCACGCCTGCTCCTCTGTGCACGCCACAACCTGATTGACTACACTGCGGGTATCGGCCACTTTCTTGAAGCCCAGAAGCTCTACCAGGACGCCCGCCCCCTCTACCGGAGCTTCAACGAGCCCTGGGTCCAGAACCGCCGGCGGTGGGTGCGGGGGAAGATCGCCCGCGGCCTGGGGCAGCTCAAGCGGGCCGAAACCCAGCTCTCCTCCGCCCGGGACGGGTTCATGGCCGAGGGCATCCCCTACGACACGGCCCTGGTCTCGCTGGAGCTGGCGCTCCTCTACGCCGAGCAGGGCCGGACGGCGGACCTGAAGCGAATCGCCGAGGAGATGCTGCCGGTCTTCGCCTCGCGGCACATCCACCGGGAAGCGCTGGCGGCGCTGACCTTCTTCCGTCAGGCCGTGGAGGCCGAGCAGGCCGGCGTGGAGCTGGTAGCCAGGGTGGCCGGCTATCTGCGCCGGGCCGAGGGGAATCCGGAGCTGCGGTTCGAGGAGACCAGATCTACTTCATCAGACTGCCCATGATCCTCCGCGGCAAAAGGCTATACCTTACCGGCATCTCTGGTGCATCCCGGATCGCGGCCACGATACGCCAGAAAAACCTCGGACCCATTGGAAAAAGCTTCCGACCTATTGGAAAAACGTCTGACCCACTGGAAAAATCGTCTGACCATTAGAAAAAACGTCTGACCTATTGGAAAAAGCGTCCGACCTATTGGAAAAATCGTCCGACCCATTGGAAAAAACGGCCGACCTATTGGAAAAATCGTCTGACCCATTGGGTACCGGCCGCGACCCAGCGGAAAAATCCCGGATCCATTGGGTCGCGGTCGAGCTCCATCAGAAAAACCACCGACCTTATGGGTCGGGGCGCCACTCCACTGGAAAAGCCGGGCTCCTGATCTCTCCGCGCCGATCCTGGGAGAGACGGGCTGAGCTCTGAACGGCTCAGGTATCCTTCGGGTATGTCCGGCAACCGTTTTCGCCCCCGGCTGCGGGTCCTGCACGGCGAGGAGATCGCCCTCGGGCCCGGCAAGGCCGACCTCCTGGAGGCCGTCGAACGCGCCGGCACCCTCGCCGAGGCCGCCAAGCTCCTCGGCATGTCCTACATGCGCGCCTGGAAGCTGCTGCGGACGATGAACGCCTGCTTCAAGGAGCCCCTCGTCGCCACCGCCCGGGGCGGCTCGGAGCACGGTCACGCCGCGTTGACCGAGACCGGCAGGGCCGTCCTCGCCCTCTACCGGCGCATGGAGGAGGAGGCGCGGAGCGCCGCGGAACCGGCCTGGCGGGAGTTGGCAGCGTACCTGGAGTAGGAGCCGGCATCTGGAGTAAGGAGCCCAGGCCCGATATCCTTGACGGAATATAACGCCCTTGCTAGCCTCTGCGTCATCATGAGAGCGGCGTTTTTGATCTCCCTGCTCCTGTTGGTCCTCGGTCTAGGGCTGGGCCTCGCCGCGCCGGCGGATGTCGTGGAGGTCAACGTCCTGGCCGCGGCCAGCTTGACCGAGGCCCTGCGGGAGATCGCCGCCGCCTACGAGAAGGCGGGCGGCGACAGGATCGTGCTCAACCTGGGGGCTTCGAGCAACCTGACGCGGCAGATCCAGGAAGGCGCGCCGGCGGACGTCTTCTTCTCCGCCGACGAGGCGAAGATGGACTGGCTCGAGGAGCGGGGGCAGGTCCTCGAGGGGTCCCGCAAGAGCCTGCTGTCCAATACCCTGGTGATCGTCGTCCCGGCGGACTCCCCCTTGAAGATCCGCTCCGCCAGGGATCTGGCCGATCCCAAGGTCCGCTACCTGGCCCTCGCCGATCCGCAGGGCGTGCCGGCGGGGGTCTATGCCCGCGAGCTCCTCCAGTCTCAGGGTGTCTGGAACGCGCTGACGGACAAGCTGATCCCCACGGAGAACGTCCGCGGCGCCCTGGCGGCCGTGGAGTCCGGCAACGTCGAGGTGGGGATCGTCTACCGCACCGACGCCCGGACCTCCAAGAAGGTGAAGATCGCCTACGAGGTGCCGGCGTCCGAGGGGCCGAAAATCTCCTATCCGGTCGCCGTCCTGGCGAAGTCCAGGCAGCAGGCCGAGGCCCTGAAGTTCCTCAGCTACCTGAAGTCGCCCGCCGCGCTGGCCGTCTTCCGCAACCACGGGTTCATCGTCCCTTCGCGGTAGCGCCGCCGATGACGGACGGCATCGGGGGCGAGGCCTGGATCGTCGCCTTTACGGCCGGCGTCGCGGCGCTCTCGACTCTCCTCATCCTGCCGCCCGGCATTGCCTTCGCGTGGCTCCTGGCCCGCCATCAGTTCCCGGGCAAGTCGCTAGTCGAGACGCTCCTGGCCCTGCCGCTGGTCATGCCGCCGGTGGCCACCGGCCTGATCCTGCTCAAGCTGCTGGGCCGCCGCGGTCCACTGGGAGGCTTCCTCCACGAGAGGCTCGGCGTCGACGTCGTGTTCACCTGGCGGGGAGTGGCCACGGCCATGGCCGTCATGTCCTTTCCGCTCCTGGTGCGCGCGGCGCGCGTGGCCTTCGAGCGGGTCGATCCCCTGATGGCGAAGAGCGCCCGCACGCTGGGCGCCGGCCGGGCGCAGGTCTTCTTCCGCGTCACGCTGCCGCTGGCGAGCGGCGGCGTCATCGGCGGCACCCTGCTCGCCTTCGCCCGTGCCCTGGGAGAGTTCGGCGCCACGGTCCTGGTGGCGGGCAACATCCCCGGCCGCACCACCACGCTCTCGCTCGCCATCTACAACCTGGTGCAGCTCGGCCGGGACGGCGAGGCCTTCCGGCTCCTCGGCTGGTCGGTGGCGCTGGCGTTCGCGGCCGTCTGGTTGAGCGAAGCTTTCGTGCGCCGTGCGGCCGGCCTCACGGGGCCGGGATCCGGCGGCCCTATTCCGCCGCCGGCGGCTCGAAGCGGGCTTCCGGCTCGTTCTCCGCGCGGCGCAGCAGGCCGATGACGTACTCGAGCAGCACCATGTCGGCCATGTTGAGCTCGAACGTCTTGCGCAGGAGCAGCAGCGACGCTCCGGCCTCGCGGCTGATGCCGAGAGCGATGAAGACGTCCGCCGCGGCGAGGACCTCCCGGATGCTATCGCGGGTCTTGCCCTGCCGGAGCAGCACGGCCCCCAGCTCCAAACCCGCCAGGGCCGCCTTGTAGCCGAGGGCGCCTTCCTCGAAGCCCTGCTTCACCTCGAACAGCGCCTGCTCGGCGCGGTCGAGCTCGCCCATGCCGACGTTGATCTGCGCTTCCAGCCAGCGGACCTTCAGCTCGTTGATCTGCCCGCCGAGGTCGATACCGCGGGCCTTCAGCTTCCAGAGCGTCATTCGGGCCTCGCGGTGACGGCCGGAATCGACGAGCAACCGGGCCTGGTTGTGGATGGCCGCCAGCACCAGCCGGGGCTCACGGTCGCCGTCGACCAGGTCGAGGCCCTGCTGCAGCAGGTCGATGGCCTCCTCGGCCTCGCCGCGGTAGCCGACGAAGGTCCCCTTGCTGATCAGCGCCCGCCCCGCCAGGTGCGTGTCGCCGCGCCGGCGGTGGATGGCGAACACGAAGTCGAGCGCGGTCTCGGCGAGGTCGAACCGGCGGGAGTCGCTGTAGAGAGAGGCCTGGACGTCGAAGAGCCGGGCCGACAGGAGCTCGTCCCGGGAGCCGAGGACGAACAGATCCGCGGCCCGGCTCAGGGCGGTCTCGGCCTCCGCCAGGTCGTCCGCGACCCGGTGGGCGTTGCCCAGCTCGATCCACGCCCGGCAGCGCAGATCGTTCACCGCCTCCGTTCCCAGCGTTTCAGGGTCGAGCTTGTCGGCCAGGAAGCGGGCCCAGTTGGCCAGCCGTACCATCTCCTCAGGGTTCTCGTGCCGGAGAGACCAGCTCCGCTCGAGGAGGGCCTCGAAGACCGGCACGGTCCGCAAGTGCTCCGGCATCTCCGGAAACCCTTCCGGACCGGCGGCCACGAGCAGGGCGGCGGCGCCCGTCCCCTTCTCCCGGAGCTCCTCGGCTCGCCGGGAGGCGGTGGCGAAGGCCCGGTCGAGCGCGGCGTCGTACGCCGTGTCTTCCGCCGCCGTCAGGACGCGCTCAGGAGGATCGGCCAGACCGAGCATCCCCTCCAGATGAGGCGTCAGAACGGCGCGGCACGGCTCGCAGCCGAGCAGCAGGTGCAAGACGATTTCATGCGACCGTCCAGCGGGCATGCGGTTCCATACAAAAGCTTCCAGCTCCGCCGGAGTCGGATGGTCGTACAATAGCGCTCCCTCCTTTTCCTCGGTATTCTCTCATGGGATCCGCCCCGGATCACCTGCCGCCGTTCGGATCGATGCCGCTGCCCTGCTCCGAGCCGGTGGGCGCCGAGGGGACCGTGATCCAGTTCCCGCCGTTGGGATCGATCATCGACCCCTGCTTCTCCGGCTGCCGGGGGGTGAGGCCGAGGCTCTCCAGCCAGGACCAGACCCGGACCGTGAGGCGGGCGGAAGCCGCCGGCTCCCACGGCCCCGCCGCCGTGGACGGTGCCGGAAGCGCCAGGAAGAGAGCCGCCATCAGACCGGCCGTGGCCAGCGTACGTCGGATGCGTCGAGACATCTGGACCTCCTTGATAGATCAACGGAGCGAGCCTGAGCCGTCATGGCTCGGACGCCCGCGAGCGCAATTACCCACTTAGATCAGTGCGCAAGCACTGGAATCAGGGTACTCCTTCTCCTCTTTTGCCGCCGAGGCGGTGAAATTGTCACTAGTGTAGAGCACTTGCGGCCGGTCAATACGGCCGGTCAAAATCCAGCTCGACCATCGCCGCCGCGACCTCGCGCAGAACGCCGTCGTCCTCCCCAACTCCGAGGTCCGTCATCTCGGCCGTCACGTCGCGGACGAGACCGCTCAGCAGGTCGTCCTCCGGGTAGGCGGTGAGGGGCGGCGCGGCCCGGAAGGGGCGCGCCCCGGTCTCGACCGTCTCGCGGAGGAAATCGGCATACCCGCGGGCGGAGGCTGCCAGGGAGTGGTGCTCCGCCATGTGCCGCCGGGCGTTCTCGCCCATGCGGCGGCGCAGGGGCTCGTCCGCCGCCAGCCGGCGGAGATAGGCGAGCAGCAGCTCCTCTTCCGTGTCGTCGAGGTCCACCTTGGCGGCGGCGCCGTCCGGGATCTCGGCGAAGGCGCCGGTGTCGTTGACGATCAGCGGCTTGCCCATGCCGAGCAGGCGGATCACCGTGCCGGAGGTCTCCCCCGCCGTCGGGTGGCGCAGGTTCACGGCCACGTCGCAGGCCTGCATGTAGAGCAGGAAGCGGTCGAGCTCGAGGCGGCCCGTGACTGTGACGCCCGCCCGCAGCTCGGGCGTGAAGACGCGGTCGAAGTCGAAGTGGGGAGAGACCTCGCCGGCGATCAGCAGCCGCGCCTCCGGCCGCTCCCGGCGCAGGCGGGCGAAGGCGCGCAGGAGCACCTCGGGGCGCTTGGCCGCCGTCAGGTAGCCGAACGTCGCCACGGCGAAGTCGCCCGGCGCGATCCCCAAGGCGGCGCGCGCCTCCGCCGCCGATCCCACGGGCAGAGCATCGAGACTCAGGTGATGGGGCACCACGGCCGTGCGGGCGAGCGGCCGGCTGGCGAGCACGCGGTCGCGCGTGAAACGGTTGTGGACGATCACTCCCAGGCTCGCGTCCACGGCCCGCTCGAACAGGGGATAGCTCCAGGGATCGAGCGGCACGCCCGTCGCCAGGCACCGGCGGGCCATGGCCTCGCCCGTGCGGCCGTAGGCGTAGCTCATCTCGCGCACGTAGGCATCGGCATCCCCGGAGTAGAGCGTGAGATCGCGCACCAGGTGATGGATCACGAATTCATGGAGCACCAGGACGCCCGGATGCTCCAGCAGGGCCTTATAGATGGACGCGTGATAGTCGCGGTTGTTGCCGAGCTGATAGAGCACGGCGTCGAACCGCCCCCGCTCCAACAATCCGGGGAGCGCCCGGTGGCCGTGAATGGGCCAGCGCGCGGCGATCTCGGGATCGGGCCGGGCCCCCTCGTCGACGATCAGCTCGACCTCGCAGTGCTCCGCGAGGTGGGGCAGCAGCTCGGCGCTATAGTCGGCGATGCCCGAGGTCATCGGGGGAAGGGGGCTGAAGTAGGCGACGCGCATGGCGGGGATTGTAGTGCGAAGGGTGGCCGCCCTTCGGGCGGAGCCATACAACCTGTGTGTCGGAGATACAGGGCTCGGCAACTCTAGACGCCCATGCCTATGTCTGCGTATTATGGAAAACTGCATCGGCTGACAGCCGGAGTCAAAGAATGAAGCTGCCGGTCTTGCCATCCCTCCTCCTGGCGATCTCGTCCCTCTCCACCGCCGCGCTGGCTCAGCCGCAAGCGCCGGCAATCACGCTCCAGCAACGCTCCGTGACGGTGAAGGGATCACCGCCAAGGGACAGGTCGTCTGTGCCTCGGCCCGGCGCACGAGCGTCGCGACGTCGTCCTCGGAGACAGGAGGCCGGACAGTGAGCTGCCGCCTGCTGGCCTTCATCGTCCTCTTGCTCCTCGCGTTCCTGCCGGCCGCCGCGCAGCAGCACCCCAACACGGCCCGCGGCTTCGGCTCCGCCGGCAGCTTCAATCCCGGAGACGTCGACAGCGTCAACCTGTTCAACGGCAACCTGGTGATCCGCATCCCCATCGGACAGAGCTATCCGGTCAACGGCTCGCTCTCGTATGGGCTTTCCCTGGTCTACAACAACAACGTCTGGGACTAC